>ERZ1673757.23-NODE-23-length-35172-cov-20.789959_pt1 | contig 35172 bp, 41 predicted proteins | sample MGYA00580181_ERZ1673757 | MGnify/ENA primary metagenome ERZ1673757 (study PRJEB41219, sample SAMN04549606) | soil metagenome | isolation source: soil | place: USA: New Mexico, Bitter Lake NWR | collected 2008-11-15 ... | reverse complement strand
TCTCTTTGTATTTATTCGCCGTGGAACGGGAGAAAACCTTTATTTCAATTTATATGCTTAAGAAGTCAATCTAATAATTTTACGCGCCAACTGTGTGAACGTGTTTCTAAACTCATCTCTTGAATTCATACTATTCAGTAAAACACTTCCTGATTGTTCAAATTGTTCTTCTGACAGAGCAAAAACAGGAATGCTGTAATTTCTGTGACTGGGCAATTAAACTGTTAAAATCAGATATATTTACTAAATTGTAAGGTCCTCCATCTATTCTAGTTGTACCAAACATCTCTTCATTAATTAGCATACCGTGTTCTCTCAAAGTTGGCACTAGATTTGTAGCAACGTTATGGTTAATTTTACCAATACAAGATTGAAATGATATTGCCGGAACACCATTTTTCGGTCTGTATCGTTGAAGTATTGTTCCAATAAATTTCGGAAGCGTATTAGAAAAACGATATTCTGCATTTTGGAAAATTTGATGCCTTCTAATATTGTCATATGTATTTTTCCACTCAGGAAGGACTAGCGCTAATGAATGGATGGCCATATTACAAAAGTAATCAGGACTGCAAGGAATAATAAAATAATCGCTTTGCATTAATAAATTGGCATTCGTTGCAGATACACTTGGGCTCATATCAATTAACACGTAATCAAAACCATATTCCCGAGAAGTAATGTTAATTAAATAGTTAATTACTCCCGGAATATTTTGTGTCTTTCTTAGACTACGTTTTAATTCCTGTGCAATCCCTATAGTTACATCGAGTTCAGTAAAACCAGTATGTCCGAGTAACAAATACAAATCTTCTCTATTAGAGAACTCAAAACATTTGGCTGGTTCTAACCTTTTAGGCAATCCTTCAAATACCGGCTCAAGCGATGTTTTTATATTGTCAATTCCACTATAATTATAAAATTCCTCTATATCCTCAGTTCCTGCTAAACTAAGACACAAACCGGTCAAATTGCACTGGGAATCTGCGTCTATCATTAAGACCCTTTTCCCCATTTCAGACAAAATCCATCCCAAATGAGAGTGAGCCAAGACTTTGTGGGAACTTTTTTGGGTATTTAATCCAAGGATATCCAACCATTTTTTGAATTGATTTCGTAAGCGTTTTTGAACTCTCTTCCCTCGTTCTACGAAAAGATGATCAATTCCTTTCTTACAACCGTCGAAGGCTGGATAGCGCCTCATGTATAATCGTTCCCGACGGCCCTTGCAAGTACGGAATGTGGTTCCGTGCGACGTCCGGTAACGCCGCGCTGGCTCAGGACTTGGCTTTCTCGATGATCGTTCGTTTCGTCTCTTTCGTCTCTTCCCTGGCCACCTCCTCTCCTTTTCCTGTCCTGATCAACAATTCGAGCCCTTCCCAGACATCCCCCTCCCCCGATGAACATAATGACATTGATTCACCAGTTCCACCCGTTTTCCATTCCTCATGAACATCTAAGATCTTTTCTTCTTTCACCTTACGCCGGCTTCGTTGCCGGGAAACAAACAGGCCATCCACTTCAACAAACAACACGCGCAGTTAGGACGAATCGATCGAGCGATGAAGGTCCACCTCTGTCTCAAGAATCAACCGACGGATCGTTTTATGGCTTAATATTAATACCTGATACCCCGCCATCTTTTCTAGATCTTGGCCGTTTGACGACTACCACCTCGCCCTCAAAAAAATCCGGGAGCTCGATGAGATCGTCAACCGCCAGCTGCGCGAAGAGCGGCTTGATGACATTATCTAGTCGTCCTGGGCCAATAGGTGTCCCATGATGGAAAGAAAAAAGAGCTCGCTCCATAATGGAGGAGTGAGCTCTGCTATTCATGGCAGCAATTTTTCAATGCCCGTTTTGACGTCATCGGCATTGATTGATATACGATATAAGCCGTTGTTCAATATCCTCGGCTAACTTGTTCAGTTCCGGATCATCCATCATGCCGACCAGCATCGTTGGTTTAGGCATTCCGATTTTGGTTATTCCGTTCTCTTTATAGACGACGATTTTGCACGGTAAAAAATAACCGGCGGATATGTTTTTCGACAGCACCCGCGCCGCCTCCTGCGGATTGCATACTTCCAAAATGACCATCGGGATCGAAAAACCAACCCCTTTTTCCTGCAATTTATCCGTGACACTAAACTGCCACAAAACCCCGAAACCTTCTTTTTTTCAAGATCTCTTCCAGCTGCTCGATCGCCTCGTTCATTTCCTTTTGTACTTCGACCGTATAATGGAACATATTCGTTTAACCACCTTTCTTCATCATATAGCAGGCATCAGTCAGCTTAGTTATATGCAGAGCAAAAACTTAGTATTCAGTAGGCAAAGAATCTTCAATTATAGTGCACCGCGCTGCGGTTGCTTTATCTAAAGAATTCATCTACAAAATATCGACCCAAATTTTCACCGCCGTTGCCAAAATTAAAACGGCTAAAATGACTTGGAGTACTTTTGTATTCATTTTTTGTCCTGCTTTTGCCCCTAGCGGCGAGGCAATCAAACTGGCAACCACCATAATGAGGGCAGGGATGTAATCGACCTGACCAGTGGTGATTTTGCCAAATGTCGAGCCAATGGAAGAAATAAAGGTGACAGCCAATGAAGTGGCAATCGTCATTCTAGTAGGAATTTTCAGAATCACGAGCATCACAGGAACGAGAAGAAACGCCCCTGCCGCTCCAACAATCCCGGAGCCAATTCCGATCAGAAATGCCAGTGCGGCAGCCAGCCATTTGTTAAAGGCTACCTTGTCTAACGGAATATCATCAATCCCTTTTTTCGGTACAAACATCATGACGGCTGCCAAAGCTGCCAAAATGCCGTAAACGACGTTAATCGTTCCTTCACTCATCAGTTTGGAGCTGTAGCCGCCGATGAAACTGCCGATTAAAATACTAATCCCCATATAAAGAATTAACGTTTTATTTAAGTAACCGCCTTTTCGATATGCCCATACACCACCAATCGTGGCGAAAAAAACTTGCACGGCGCTAATGCCCGATACTTCATGGGCGCTAAACGCTGCAAGACCAAATAGCGGTGGAAGATAGAGAAGCATTGGATATTTAATAATGGACCCGCCAATGCCAACCATTCCAGAAATGAATGAACCGATAAAACCTATGAGAAAAATCACGATGATGAAATTCAGCGTCACTTCCATCAACACGTCACTCCTTTTGACGTTGTGAAAAATAGGGGGCACTTAATGTCCCCCGAATGATTATTTTCTTTTTATCCAAAATTTCCATACACCGTTTTCTTCTTTATAATCGACTAACTCATGACCGCTTACGTTTATCCAAGCGGTTAGATCATTTTTTGCTCCTTGATCCGTTGTTTCGATTTCAAGTATTTGGCCGGGCGGTAAGTCATCGATAGCCTTTTTTGCTTTCACAACGATCATGGCACAAGATAATCCTTTTGTATCTATGATCTTATTTGCATTCATTTTTTCACTCCTCAATTAACGAGTATGATGCAGCGCACAACGGTTTGGGCCGATTTCGAGTTCTTGCTGCTGTTCGATGTCGACCGCTTTTAGCCCGCGGTTAATCGCTACGATATCTTCAAAGTTTGGCGGTGTCTCTGTATTCGCGTTTTGAACGACAATATCGATAAATTCTTGTTTTTGCTTATACCGCATCATGTCGTTGCGGGCGCGAATGTTGCCTAATGTATCGCCAATATATCCCGCTTTGCTCATTTCTTCATCCAAATTAGCGTAATGGGCAGGCAGAACGATTACATCATCCGCAATCGCGGCTACTTTTTCGTATACCGTGTCATACAAATCCGCGGCCCATTCCGCCGCTTTTCCGCCTAAATCCGGGCGTCCGAGTCCGCCGACAAAAATTGTATCTCCAGAGAAAAGCAATTGATTATTCACGAAGAAGGAAACACTTCCCGGCGTATGCCCTGGCGTTTTCACCGCTAATACTTCTAATTGCACTTGCGCAAAATCAATGCGGTCATGTTTTTCCAGCGGTTCGAAATCAAACACCGCTCCTTCGCTTTTCATCAAATAGTATGTCGCTCCTGTCCGTTCCGTTAGCGCTTTTCCGCCGGAAATATGGTCGGCGTGCAAGTGGGAATCGACGATATGCGTAATCGCTACTCCTTCTTCTTTTGCGACTTGTTCATATACATCAATAAACCGCGACGGGTCCACGACAAGCGCTTCTTTTCCGGAAATCACCATATAAGAGAGACATCCTTTTCCGACACGAATGAATTGATATACTTTCATCTTGTCATCTTCATATACTTTTGCTTTATGAAGATGTTCACTCCACGCTTTCATGCCGCCAACGAGCGTATAAATATTGTCAAATCCTGCTTCTACTAATTGTTCTGCAACAAACGCCGCTGAACCGCCTTTGGCACAAACGACGACAACCTCTTTTTCTTTTGGAAGGCGGTCGATTACCGAATTGACACCATCAATCAACTCAAAGTATGGAACATTAATATATTCAAAGTTCTCCCCTTCGATTTTCCAATCATGAAAATCGCTTTCGTTACGTACGTCAAAAATAACGAGATGTTCTTTATTTAATACTTTTTCTGTTAATGTTTGCACCGTCATTTCTTTTACCGCCATTTTTATACCCCCTATAGTATATTTTGTTTTTAAAAAACCGCTCAATCAGGATTGAGCTGTATCGAGCGGCCCGTTCCATTGGGACATGCCTGGAACAACATTCCATACATTAGTAAATCCTTTTTCTGTTAATTTTTGTGCCGCTAAATCGCTGCGCGTGCCAGTACGGCAAACAACATAAATCGTTTTATCCTTCGGCAACTCATTAATGCGATCTTCTAATTCTCCAAGCGGAATCGACAAGGCGCCAGGAATATGGCCAAATGCATATTCTGCTGGTTCGCGCACGTCTAAAATCAAAGCAGATGGATCGTCCATTTGATTGTGCAATTCTTCATTCGAAACGACATTTGGAAATTTCGTTTCTTTCTTCGTCTCACTGTCAGTTGCTTTACGGATATAATGCTTTAACACCCCATCTTCTTCAATCGTCCCGAGATATTGGTGTCCTGTGCTTTCGGACCATGCTTTGATATCCGCCTTCGAACCTTTATCCGTCGCCTGCACTTCGAGCACTTGCCCCGGTTCAAGATCATTGATCGCTTTTTTCGTTTTTACGATCGGCATCGGGCAAGATAATCCTTTCGCATCGACTGTCAAATTCACTTGAATCACGCTACATTCCTCCTTCACTAATTACTCGACCGGCCCTTCCCACGCTAACATGCCGCCAGTCATATTGACAACGCGATATCCATGTTTTTCAAGAAGTTCTGCCGCCCGTCCGCTTCGCCCGCCGGAACGGCAGACAAGAATATACTCTTTATTTTTATCAAGCTCATCCATTCGGAATTCAATGAGCCCAAGCGGAATATGCATAGCCCCTGGGATTTTTCCAGCCGCGACTTCATCCGCTTCACGCACATCGACAATATTCAGCGGCTTTCCCTCACGAAGCAACGTTTCCACTTCTTTTGCTGTGATCGTCTTCATCTCGTTCCCCCTCCTTTACACCCATGCATTGATTCCGCCTTTCACATTTGTCACATGTCGGAAACCCATTTTCTTTAATAGTTTGCTCGCTTTCATGCTTCGCATACCACTTTGGCAAATGACGATTACTTCTTTTTCTTTTGACAGCTCATGTACCCGAGAAGGAAGTTCATTCAGTGGGATATTTTTAAATCCCGGCAAATGGTGAGCTCGAAACTCCATCGGTGTGCGGACGTCAACATATTGCACATCTTTTTTCCGCAGTTGCTGCTTCAGTTCCGTCGGGGTGATCATCCGCACTCCCTTCGGCGGCAACACTCTGCTTGTGATAAACCATATAATGAGAATGAATAAAACGATGTTAACAATTGTTTGGACCATGTCGTTGTCCCCTCATTTAAATAAACAAATTTACATTTCCTTCAGAAGCATCAGCTAAATACGCGGCCACTCCTGCAAATTCAATTCCATCGATCAGTTCTTCCGGCTTCAATCCTAAAAGATCGACTGTCATTTGACAGGCTACGAGCTTCACCCCTTGCTCTTTCGCCATGTCAATGAGTTGCGGAAGGGGCATGGCATTGTGTTTTTTGATGACATGTTTAATCAATTTCGGGCCGATGCCCGCAAAATTCATTCGCGACAAGCCCATGCGGTCGGCGCCGCGAGGCATCATTTTCGCAAACATTTTTTCTAAAAATCCTTTTTGGACTGGAGCGTGGGCGTCTTTACGCAATGCGTTCAGCCCCCAGAACGTATGGAAAATCGTTACATCATGATCGTAAGCAGCGGCGCCGTTGGCGATGATGTACGCCGCCATTGCCTTATCGTAATCGCCGCTAAACAAAATGATTGTCGTTTTTTTCTTTTGTTGCGACATCTTTCGTCCCCCTCCATGAATCATATGCAAGTGTACAGTAAGCGATCGTATTATCCTTTTTCGATCCAGAAAGTTAGAATGCCATTTTCTTCTTTAATATCGATCACTTTATGGCCGCTTGCCTGCGCCCACGCCGGCAAGTCGCTTTTTGCCCCTTTATCGGTTGTTTGGACTTCCAATACTTGACCAGACGTTAATTCATCCATCGCTTTTTTTGCTTTAACGACCGGCATCGGGCAAGACAATCCTTTCGCATCCAATACTTTTTCTACGTTCATTTTTGATAACCTCCTTGATTTACTATTACCCCTATGGGTATATTAATAAATAAAAAGAGTGTTGTCAACACCTTTTATACTTGTTGACGCGACGATTTTAGCGACTTTTTATGAGCAATTCCACTGCTTCTTTCACAAGATGATCCGTTTTCTCGCCTTTTTCCAAACTTTCACGAAGACAATGTTCCAAATTAGAGCTGGCGATCACCGCAATGGCGCGATCAATCGCATTGCGCGCTGCCGACAGTTGGGCAACGACGCTTTTACAATCTTTTCCTTGCTCCATCATACCAAGAACCCCTTTAATTTGTCCTTCGATTCGTTTTAAGCGGTTTTTGATTTCTTTATTGTACTCCATTTTTTAGTATGGCTCCTTTCCTGGCAACGACAGACGGCCAAGGAGTAACTTTGGACATTATAACCGTAGCGGCGCAACCAACGGATGCCTAAATTTTTTTCCACGGAATCCTTAGCAATGACATGCAACGATTGCCGTGGAATAAGGAAAACATGTCGTTTCAAATACGCCAAAGGAATATTCAATGTCCCTTTAAGGCCGTCCTGACTTACTTCATTATAATCACGAAGATCGACCTTAATCAAGTGTTTGGGCACATCAGCTGACTGGATGCATCGAATTCCCCCCACTGGATAATACCGACGGTAAACGGCCAGCAACAATATCCCTAATACTAATAATAGTAACCAAATGATTTTATCCACCCGTTTTACCGCCTCCTTATTACGATTGTATTATATACCCTTATAGGTATATAATCAACAGAAATATTTTCATTTTAATCCGCTACTACTCAATAGTGGATTAAAACTCCATATATTGCCGGATGAAAACGAATGAACTCTACCTGGCTCGTTTTCGTTTTCAAATAAGCAAGCAAGTTACTTGAAGCGATTCGTTCGTGCACAGGCGGTCCCATTTCACTGTTAATCACTTCCCATTCAATGAACAAAAACTGTCCGTTTGGCTTCATAATGCGGCGAATTTCATCCATCACAGCATCTTTTGGCTCAACCTCATGAAACACGAATGCCATTAAACCTTTATCAATAGAATGAGATGGAAGGGCAGTAGAGCTGACATCCGCGACCTGATACTCAATATTAGTAATCGCCATTTGTTCCGCGCGCTGTTTTAGCAGTTGGATCATTTCCGGTTGTACATCGACAGCATGTACTTTCTCATTTGTTTCCTTAGCAAGCGGTATGGTAAAATAGCCGTTCCCTGCTCCAAGATCAGCGATCACATCGTCCCGTTGAACAGATAAGACAGAAATCACTTGTTCGGGAGAAATCCATTCCTTTCGTTTTGGATCGAGCAGTTTTTCCGCTTTTTCATAATGAAAACGATGTCCAGCCATATGTTCACCTTCCTGCTATTGTGTTTTGCCCTTGCATTAAATCATATCAAAAGCAAGGTGAAAACGAAAGATCGCGAACGTTATACAACGATCCAAAGTGAGACGGCTTTAAAAAATAGAGGGCTCGATGCAACTGCATACCAAGCCCCCTTTTCTTTTTAGCTGCTATATGCTATGAAACGGCTCGGTTATCGTACAGCGCAACGGTTCGGCCCTATTTCCATTTCCCGTTGCTGTTCTTCGTCCGGAGAAAGTTTGCCCATGTTCGTTTGCCGAATTTCTTTGTACGCGTTCGGCTGCGGCGGCAAGTTCTCTGTCACCGTTTTTCGGAATTCTTCCTCGCTTCCAATATTTAAACCATGATTTTGCTTATAGAGAACGCCTAACGCCTCTGCCACACTTCCATCCTCGTTCATTTCATTCGGTCCCATATAGTGCGCTGGCAAAACAACCAAGTCATCAGCGAGTTGTTTATAGCGTTTATATAACGCTTGACGCAAATCACTGACCCAGTCTTGTGCCTTCCCGGCCAAATCTGGGCGGCCGATCGAGTCAATGAACAAAATATCCCCTGTTAATAAATATTGATCATCAACAATAAACGACGTGCTCCCGATCGTATGCCCCGGCGAATACAACGCCTTGATCACCACGTTGCCAACTTGGATGCGATCCCCATCTTGAATCGGCGTGTAAGAAAACGTCACTTCTTCCGCATCTTTCGGTGGCAAATAGTACGTCGCTCCAAGTTGTTCGGCCAGCTTGCGGCCTCCAGAAATATGATCAGCATGCAGATGGGTGTCAATCACATGCTTAATGGTAATACCGTGTTCTTTCACAAACCGAACGTATACATCTGTCATGCGGTTTGTATCAATGAGCGCCCCTTCGCCGTTGGACTCGACAAGATAAGATAAGCACCCTTTGCCAAGGCGAACGAATTGATAGAGCGTGCCACCACTTTTCAACTCTCCAATTTTAACTGGTTCTAAATGCTCGCTCCACGCTTTCATGCCGCCTTCAATCGAGTAAACGTTTTGATATCCGGCTTGCTCGAGCTGTTCCGCCACAAACTCCGACGAACCGCCTTTTGCACAAACCGAATAAATCGTCGTGTTTTTATCTTTCGGCAGGCGATCTAAAAACGGCTCCACCCCATCGAGAATTTCAAAATATGGGATATTGACGACCTCTACGTTTTTTCCCTCAATTCTCCAATTAGCAAACTCTTCTGCATTGCGGGCATCAACGATAAACATTTTTTCGCCGCGAATAATTTTATTGGCCACTTCTTTAACTGAAATGATTTTTGCCATCGACTATACCCTCCCTCTAAAAATTATCGATTCCATAATTGCATAATTGTTTCCGGGTCAAACCCGAGCACCCATTGCTCGTCAATTTTCGTTTGTGGCACGCCTATTTGCCCAGTTGTTGCAACTAACTTGCGCGCTGCCGCTGGATCTAGTTGAACATTCACCTCAGTAAACGGAATGCCTTGCTCGCGCAAGAAATTTTTTAACATCACGCAATACGGACACGTCGTTGTCGTATAGACAGTGACTTTCTTCATTCTCATTCATCTCCTAATGATCAAAACGCTAATGTAATATCGGCGTCTTTCGCAAATTGCAGAAATGTGGCCGCTCCAGCGACTTCAATTCCATCAACAAACTGTTCTTTCTCAAGCCCCATCACGTCCATCGTCATTTGGCAGGCGATCAACTTCACGCCCATTTCTTGCGCCATTTGGAGAAGTTCTTCAATTGACGGAACCTTCGCTTTTTGGAATCCTTGTTGGAAGTGTTCTTTTCCCGCTGGGATCGGAAGTTGTTTGTGCGCCTCTTTATGGATTAAATTCAATCCTTCAAACGTGAAAAATACTCCCACTTCCGCCTCGACAGCCGCCGCAGCCGTCGCGATATTGAATACTTTGTACGCATCAAACAAACCACCATTTGCAGCAATAATAGCTACTTTCATAATTGATGCCTCCTTATTTTTTTCGTTTATATTTTGGATTAAAAAAATTTCCCTATACACGGGTACATTATTATCCGTGTATCCATTCACATATACACATATAAATTACATATACGTGTATATGTATATTTTATATTACTTAACTTCTCTCCATCTGTCAACACATTTTCCTTATTGATTTTTATCATACCCTCTCATGCCCTATTGCCATGTTTTAATCTATCCAAAACATCAACACAACTGACAATATCCTGACCGCCTGTTTATTGCAAAATTAAAGTGGTTCTTACGTTCTTTTGGTGAAAAGTCGACATAATTGAGAATAAGAAGCTAAAAATTCTACACACTATTTTTCTCAATTAGTTCCTCCCTATCACCAAGATTGCGTAAGAACCATTAAAGTACAGAAATGTGCAAAATTTTTATGCAATGGTTATGCTGAGAGGCTTTACATGGAGGGGCAGCCATGGTAACATGTTTGGGTTTGCCAAGTCTGTTGCAGTTGGCCGCTTTGCAAAAGAATCATGGTTGTAGAGGCTCCATGTCAAGCCCCCAATAGCGAGAATTCAGATTGAATTTTTATACGATATAAACAAATTTATATACTGAAATGCTCTGCACTTTTTTCTTAAAAAACAACCGCCGCATAGAAAAATAAAAATCGTTTTCACCACTCTAGAACATAGGTTTTGAAAGTTATACTGCGATATAGGAGAATATACATTCACAAATGGCACAAATTATATCCTAGGAAACCATTCTGAAGGGAGGTTTTATTCAAATGAACAAAATTGTTCTAGCCACTATAATTTTATGTTTAGCCATTATCCAATTCCACACTCAGGCCTTTGCCCAGTCCACAAGCAGCTCTTTTATCATCCATGAAGTCAAAGCAGGGGAACCGTTATGGAAAATCGCCAACAAATACAATCAAACCGTAAGCAGTATTCAAAAAATGAACGATCTTTCTACCGATCAAATTGTGCCTGGATAGTCTCTTCTTATTCCAGGAACAACATATACGATTTCTCGAGGAAAATCATTGTGGACGATTGCAAACCGCCATTCTCTTTCGGTTTGGCAATTAGCTCGGTTCAATGGTATTAAAGACCCTTCCGTAGTAAGAAGCAAAGATCTACATTCCGCAATATAAAAAACACCGTATTATGACAGGTGCTTATATGGTGCCGAAAAATAAAGAATCTGATCAATCGCTACTACGTAATTATCGCCCCTTGGTCAGTCAAATCGGTGTATTCGAATATCATCCGGATTGGAATGGAAATTTAAGTTCATTGCAAGCAATAACGGACATTACTGAAGGATGAAAGCAACATATGGTACCAGTAGCCGTTATTACCAACCTAAGTGCAAAGGGATTTGATCATCAATTAGCACACCATATTTTGAATAATCCATCCTTAAGAAAAAAATTAATCAATAATATCGAACGGTTACTCCGATACAATGATTTCAAAGGGGTAAATATTGATTTTGAGGAAGTACGTTCCGAAGATAGGACAGCACTGAATCTGTTTATGAAAGAACTAGCTAATAAATTGCGACCGTCTGGATTCACTGTTTCCATTTCTGTGCCTCCTAAACAAGGAGATCGGTATCCATCTCATTTTGCGGGGTATGATTATGCGGCGTTAGGAAAAGTTGTCGATTATATGTTTCTCATGACGTATGATTGGCACTGCTTTGGAGGGCCTCCTGGACCGATCGCACCCATTAATCAAGTGCGCGCTACTTTAAATTATGCAGTAAATACCGTTCCGAAGCAGAAACTATTTTTAGGTATTGCTATGTATGCTTATGATTGGATCTATTTGCGAAACGGCGCGACAAAAGGAACATCCCATTCACAAAATGAAGCTGTAAAACTTGCCATGGATCACGGGTCGTCAATTATATACGATCCCTCATCAAAATCGCCATACTTTTTCTATACAGATAAAAAAGGAAATAAACATGTGGTATGGTTTGAGGATGCCCGGAGCATTATTGCGAAATATCGATTAATTTCTCAATATGGCATTAGAGGAATGGGGGGATGGAAATTGGGGCTTCCGTTTCCTCAAGCAGAAGCAATGTTGAGGCAAATATTTTGGGTTGAAAACCGTAAATATGTCCTCTCCCACTTGCCAAGGAGCGGGAGGGGATCTTATCTTTTGTTTTATGCATGATCAAAAAACAGACAGAAGCTAATTTCAATTACTGCTGTCCAATTTTCTAGAAGCTAACGGTATCGTAAACCAAAACGAATGTGTATTCCCTTCAGAATACATTCCTACTTCTCCCATATGACGTTCGATAATCTTTTTCACAATCGATAGCCCCAACCCCGTTCCACCGGTATTTCTACTTCTTGCTGAATCTACTCGATAGAATCGTTCAAATAACCATTCTCTTTTCTCTTCAGGAATCGGTTCTCCTTCTCCTTGCACCGTCACCTTGTACATTCCTTCCTCTTTTCTGCCATAAATACAAATATCCCCATCTCCTATCCTGAAAATACCCAAATTCCAAAATGTATAAACTTAAAATATTCGACAGAAGGGTATTTTCATCCTTCCGATGGTGCCGAATTTTTTCGGCATGGGGGTCTATCTAAAAACTTGTGCTGCTTTTTTTAAACACACTGTCTTCATATACCTATATGTGTATTTTAACTAATTTCTTATCACCTTTACAAAGAAAAAGGACTGATACCCTTATTATAAAAAAATAAGAATGGTTACAATCAACAAGGCGATAGCCATTCTACTTTATAAATTAAAAAATAATAGCCGAACAATAATGTGACTAGTAACATTAACATTGCTAAAAATAAACAAGAGGATGCGATGTACGAAATGTCTGTTCAATAATTTGTTTTGCTTTTAAAAATATCCAATCGTCGAAAAGATCATCGTACATATTCCCGTAATGACCGATAATATGCCGATTATTTGCACCGCTGCATTTGACAAAGGACGGGCGGACGATTTGATATGTAAGTTCATAATCAAAAACCCGATTCCTGTAATCGCAATCGCGGTTCGAATCCATGCTAAAAACGTTCGTTGTTAGCTAATGATGCTGAATGTATTTGGTGTCTTCTGTAACGGTGCGGATTTTTTCCTTCACTTCTTTAACACCTTTCTTCATAAAAATCCTTTCGAGTAAACAATACAAGCCTTTATGTGTTTTTGTTCATCATCGGGGTTTTATCATTGTCATTGATTTTATGTGAATCAATCAACCTTCTTTAATATAAGCAAAATAAATGATTATAATATTATCATTAAATTTTTCTGCATTTGCATATTTTCTAAGAAGATCTTTTTCACAGTTATCTTTTATATTTTCTAAATATAGTAGATTGATACTTCTTGGTATATGATATACTTTAGAATACTTACCATTGATGTCTTTATCTTGGATACTCATTATCACAGGAAAAATACCAGAATTAATTACAATATCCTTTGACATATATGCCCTCCTAAAAATAAAGACACCTAAGATATTTATCCTAGGTGTCATTTCATGATTGATAATATTTACGCCCCTGTCACTTCTTCCGCATTTCGATTAATCTCATCAATAATGCCAATGATTTTTCTTGCATCGTCCATATTATCTTTGAACAATTCAACAATACTTCCAACTGATCTGAATGGTTCTTGTTGCAATACCTTCTTATCAAGTGTTCCGTTTTTAATGACATAATCAACAATGTGTTTAACAAATCGAATTTGGTTTAGATTTAACCGCTCCTCTGAAAGGAATTCGGAAAATGCTTCGTTGGCTGCTTTCGGATCCAAGCCAACAATTTGCCGAACTAGTTTTGTAATCGGTGTGTCGCCAAAATCTTTTTCGTAATCTTCTCTCGTACCTAGTTCTTTCCAGAGGATATCTTCAAGCATTTTCACATCTTGGGCTGTTAGCGGTTTATTATGATTCAGCTTGTAGATCGCCATTTGGTCCTTATGTTCGATAAGATAATGTTCTACTTTCTTCCGGTAATTTTGTAAATCATTTACATTGAACATCGAAGCGTTTTCTTTTACTTCAATTACTTCATCTTGGAAGTTTGTATAATAAATCTTTTGTGTTTCTTTTTCGATAAACTTGATTAAATCCCTTAATGCTTCACGCACTTCGTCTAGTTCAAATATATCAGCACTATCCCAAAACTCTTCCGTCAATACTTTTTCAATGACATGCTTTTGCTCCATCACTTGTGGAATCGTACCAAGTTTAGAAAGTGCTTCCGCCGTTTGAATGACGCTGCGAATTGGTTTTGTGGCATTGTTGGCTTGTAATTTGGCCAGTTCAATCGTATACATTAATAAATCAAAACGTTTAGCAAATTCATCATCTTGAACTGGGACAATGATCGGTGAGATATGTTCTTTAATTTCATTCGTATCAAGAACAGATAATGACACCCAATTGTCCTTATTTTTATATTTCTCCACATATTGCAGATGTTGTCTAACACGGAAATTGTCATTATCAAGAGCAAGAACGTCCCTTGTTACTTCATGGACTAATTCACTGCGATGGTTGATATATTCTTCTGTTTGATATTCAGTTCCTTGTAATTCACGGATAATATCCACTTTGGCATTGAATAGTTTTTCTGTCAGACTTTTACCAACTTGAGTTTCCATTCCCTTTGGATTTTCACGGAAAAACTCAAAGTTTCCGCAATAGTCAAAGATGAGGAAATGCGTTTTATCTTGTCCAATTCCAAATAAATCTGGACAAAGCCGTGTTCCACGACCAATCATTTGCCAGAACTTTGTTTTCGAACGAACCTTTTTAAAGAATACAAGATTAACTACTTCTGGAATGTCCACACCAGTATCGAGCATATCTACAGATACAGCTATTTGTGGCATTTTACTTTTATCTGAAAAGTCATCTATTAATGTTTGAACATATTTTATGCTATAATCAATGACTCTAGCAAAATCTCCACCATACTCTGGGAACAATGCATCAAACCGTTCTACGATTCTTTCGGCATGGCGATGATTTTTCGCAAAAATAATCGTTTTGCCTAGCTTGTCTCCGCCTTCTACATGGATGCCTTTTTCCATTAAATCTTTCAATACCATATCGATCGTATTATCATTAAATAGCCATTCATTTAAGGCAGAGCTATCAATGTCTTCTCTGAAATCTTCTTCATCGAAAAGTTCTTCATATTTTTCTTTATCTTCTTCCGATAAATCATCGTAATGAATACCTTCTTCTAGAAACTTTGTCTTTGTTTCGATGGTTCGGTAATCAACTAAAAACCCATCTTTTACAGCTTGATCCAGCTCATAAGCATAAGTCGGAACACCATTTTCCATTTCAAACACTTCATACGTATTTTTATCAATTTCATCTTTTGGAGTTGCCGTTAAGCCGAGTAAAATTCCATCAAAATAATCGAAAATGCTGCGGTATTTTTTATAGATACTTCGATGCGACTCATCAATGATGATGAGATCAAAGTGTCCCACGGTAAATAATTTTTTCCCATCTTTTCTTTTTGCCTCATCGATGGCATTCATCATCGTTGGATATGTAGAAAAGACGATTCGGCTTTCCTCTGGGTTATCCTTGTTATCTAAAAGATTGCATAAAGGTATACTTGGTAGTAAGTTGTTAAAATTACGATATGCTTGGTTTATTAAAGCTTTACGATCTGCTAAGAAGAGAACATTTTTCACCCAATTATGCCGAGTCAAAACATCGACAATTGAAATTGCCGTTCTCGTTTTCCCGCTACCTGTAGCCATTACAAGAAGTGCTTTTCTTTGATTACGACTCAATGCATCACAAACAGATAAAATGGCTTCTTTTTGATAATAACGGTTACTAATATCATCTTTTATTTGTACATTTGATAATGGACGTTTCATTTTCCGGCGTTCGATTAACAAACTTAATTCTTCTTTATTATAAAAACCAGAAACTTTTCGTGGAGGATACGGATCATGCCAAATATACGTTTCAAAGCCGTTCGAATAGAAAATCACCGGGCGAACACCTGACATTTTTTCGATACAATCAGCATAAAGTTTGGCTTGTTGGCGACCAATTTTTGGATCCTTTGACGTTCTCTTTGCTTCTACTACAGCAAGAGGCTTCCCATTATCTCCAAATAAAACGTAATCAGCGAATCCTTTACCTTCTTTGTTGGGCATACCTACTACTGGATATTCTCGAATGATATCTTTATTAAACTCCCAACCGGCAAGTTTCAAATCTAAATCGATATATTTTAGTCTTGTTTCAAATTCATTTAATTGATCTACTTGGAAATTATTTTCTTTCGTGTTCTGTTCACGTTTTTCTGTGACCTTTTTACGAAGATGTTGATTTTCCTTAATAATTTCTTCAAGTTTCCTGTCCTTCGCACTTAGTTGTTCGTATAAATCTTGTAATTCTTTCGGACGGATCTTCTTTTCTTCACCAACAGGAAGTAAGGATTCATCAAATTCCCCGGCCGTAAATTCATCAGAATAACAATAATCAATCCATGCAATAAATTGAAATAGATGATGAAGGGATAACACCGCTTCATCTCGAGTAATTGGTGCATTAGTATGGACTGCTTGATTACCAAGTTTTACTACATACTTCATCATCGGAAGTAAATCTTCATCAATAATTCCTAAAAATTCTCGGTCGTGAATTAAACTAGAAAGGTTATCCTGATAAGGAACTTTCAAAGCACTGTCATAACTATAAACCCACTTAACTGCTAGCTCCAGCGCACGTCGTGACTGAATCGCGCTGACAGCGGGACTTACAACTAAACCTTTCTCCGCTTCAAAACAAGCATTGGCAAAACTGCGATATTGCTTCTTTTCCTTTAGAAAGCTAAAGTTTGACACATTGCCACCTCCCTTTGATTAAAGGTTAGAAACTTTTTCTTCTGTAAATAATTCGCCTTTGAAAGCGCGTTGCATAAGTGATTGGAAATTTGTATCTAAAATCGCTAGACTCTTTTTTAACATTTCTTTTTGACTATTGATTTTCAAAATAATTTTTTTGAATTCTTCCTGTGATTCTATCGTAGGTTTGTTAACTTTATATTTGTCAAAAAACTGTTTAGGTACACGTTTTTGACCAGCACTTCCGGTCATGTTTTTCTCAGCTTGCTGACGAAATTTGGGTAATGTTGTTAAATAATATAGCCATTCACTTGTAATTCCTTCTTTTGGTCTTAAAACATGGAATTCAGTTGAACCGAACCCGACTTCATTGGTTAAATTTTTCGCAATAGCACCTTTTCCATTTTCCATGCAAGGTGTAATTTTTGCAAAAAGAACATCGTTTTCCTTAAAATAAGTAAATCCTTTATACACTTCACCAAGATTACGGGTTTCAGACAAATCAATTTCTCCGTTTTCTGAAACATTTGCCATGGGAATAAAAGAAACAATCGTATCCTCTTTTAAGTCAGCTACCTCTCTTTTCGGAGGATTTATTTCACATAACTCACTTAAAGGTAACTTTTCTCCTTGAATTGAACCAAACATCTCCAAAAACACACTTTGCGTTAATTGGTCTAATGCTTCAATTTGGGCTTTGCGTTTGTCGATGAGTTCTTGGGCTTTGTCTAATGCATTTACAATTTTATTTTGAGTACTATAATCAGGAATTTTAACTTCTATTTTCTCTAATGCAGACTTAGTTAGTTTACCTCTTGTTGTCCCTGTAATATGTTTACTTAGATCAGCATAGTTTAAATAGTAACATAAGTACTTAACATTAACGTTTTCTTTTGCTACTAACACATGAGCATGGTTATTTACCCAACACGGTTCATTCATGATGTAAGCACACTTTTCTCTAAATCCCCAACTTCCTCCGTCTTCTGCTATACATAGAATTTCTTGGTCGAAAATGAATTCATCAATATAGTCTAACACTCCATTTGCACCACAATATGGATATAAACCTTTCTTTTTTAGAGATTTTCTTTCTAACTCATTCAAGGGCTTTCTTTTATTATCTAAATTAATAGTTAAATCTTTTAGTTTAACCGTCTCAAATCCCATGTTACACACTACCCTCTAATCATTTCTTTCAATTCTTGTAATCCCTGCATAATCTCTTTTTCCAACGCTTCCACTCTTTCAAGTATCATACTCGGCGCTTCATACTCCACTTCTTCATATTCAATCTCTTTATATTTATTTATCGACAAATCATATTCGTTTTCCCGTATTTCTTCAATCGGTACAAAGAAGGATTGTTCTGTCCGTTTCCTTTCTTTTTCTGCTTCTAAATTGTTAAATCGTTTAATAATGTCCGGTATATCATTTTCTTCAATCGGTGTACGCTTGTCGTCCAATGAAAATCCGTCCGCTTTCATATCATAGAACCAAACGTTGTCTGTCCCACCCGCACCAGTTTTTGTGAAAATCATAATCGCCGTTGAAACTCCTGCATATGGTTTGAAGACCCCACTTGGCATTGAAATAATGGCTTCCAATTTATGGTTATCAATGATTTCTTTTCGTATCGTTTTATGTGCTTTTGAACTTCCAAATAACACACCGTCTGGAACAATGACAGCAGCTCGTCCACCCGGTTTCAAGATACGAATAAATAAGGATAAGAATAATAATTCGGTTTTCTTAGTTTTGGCAATTTTCAATAAATCATTTGAAACTGCTTCATAATCTAATGAGCCTTTAAATGGCGGATTAGCGAGTACCAACGTATATTTTTCTTTATCTTTATTAATTTCAGAAAGGGAATCCCTATAGTCAATATTCGGATTATCGACACCATGTAGCATCATGTTCATGGCACCAATACGTAGCATTGTCCGGTCCATATCATTTCCGTAGAACATGGTATTATGGTAATGTTCTTTTAAGCCTTGAACAAGAAACATATCATTGTGATGTTTACGTAAGTATTCGCTTGCAGCAACTAAAAATCCAGCAGTCCCCATTGCAGGGTCAATAATAATATCCTCTGGCGTTGGTTTCATGAGTTCAACCATCATTTCAATAATATGTCTTGGCGTACGGAATTGTCCATTTGTACCAGACGTTGATAATTTTGACAGTAGATACTCGTATAAATCCCCTTGTACATCCCGATCATCTAATGGTAGATTGTCAATTCCATCAACAATTTTTGCCAACATATTCGCTGTTGGGATTAAAAACATCGCATCGCCCATGTACTTGGAGTATGCTGAATTATCTTTCCCATGTAAATTTTTAATGAAAGGAAAAACTTCATCGGAAACAACACGATACATTTCTTCTGGGGATCCGAGCTGTTTAAAACGGTGCCAGCGCAAGTGTTGTTTATCTTCTGGAAAGATCCCTTCAAATGGTATTCCTAGAACTTCCGCTTCTTTCTCTTTAATTGTTTCTGCTTCATCTAAACTTTTTATAAATAAAAGATAAGTAAATTGTTCGATAACCGTTAATGGATTCGTAATTCCACCTGTCCAAAACGTTTCCCATATTTTATCAACTTTATTTTTAATTTCCCCTGTAATCATCTAACTTCCTCCTGCTGCATCTAATATATCTTCATTATACCTATTTATCTTATTTTATTAAAAGGATAATCATGGAGACCTATAACTATTTACCCAATTGATTAATCCAAAATATCTTAAAAAATTTTAAAATCCTATTAAAATACATTGAATCGATAAGTATAATGTTTCAGAACAAATCGGTTAATCAAAAAATCAACTAAAAAATTCCTTTTTCCTCTTCAAATATGAAAAAACGAAGATACAATGCTTTATGCAAAACGAAAAATACAAATAAAAAAGGAGAAGAAAAATGATTAACAACCAAGGAAATCTAAAGGGATTTCTCTATATAAGAGTGAATCATCCATCAAAACTTTCAACAGAAGAACATTCACAGCTAACTAATTTCTTATTTGAGTATAGAAGAAATCGTTACAATGGAAAGGGAAATACCTATAAACATCGCATTGAAGAATATTTGTCAAAGTCAAATAAATAGTGTAAGCCGAAAAAAAGCGAGAACCGCAGAGGTTACGTAACCATTCACATTGTTGGTTATGTAATTCTGCGGATTTTTTTATATTGGAAAATTATAAAAGGGAGAGCGATAATCATGAATAGATCAGAAAACACCGTTGAGCGAATTTTTGCAGATACTTCGCTCACCTTCATGGATGTTATAAATTCAATTATTGATCATAAAATTGAAGAACTCGTCAATAATGCTAGTAAGGTAAACACTGCTACATCTCAAAAAGACGAGAAGGGAGTATGATTCAAAATGAGATGTGCAGTATATGTTCGTGTTTCTACCGATAAAGAAGAACAAAAAGATTCCTTAAAATATCAGCAAGAACTGTTTTATAATTATATAGCGGAAAAAGGTTGGGATATTTACAAATTTTATATTGACGTTGAAAGCGGGACGACGGCAAAAAGAGAAGAACTTCAAAAACTTATTGAAGATGCTCAGAATAAGGAGTTCGATATCATTCTTGCTAAAGAGTTATCACGTCTTGCCCGCAATGGAGAGTTATCCTATAAAATCAAAAACTTATGTGAAAACCAAGGGATTCACATCATTACATTAGATAATGCAATCAATACATTAACAGGGAACACTCATATGTTTGGCCTTTATGCATGGATGTATGAACAAGAATCTCAAAACACGAGTAATCGTGTGAAAGAGACATTAAAGACTCGAGCAAAAAATGGACTTTTTAAAGGTTCGAATCCTCCATATGGTTATGAAGTAAGAGATGGAAAATTGTATATCCGAAATGATGAAACACCAAATATTGTTAGACGAATTTTTAAAGAATATTTGGAAGGAAACGGACGACAAAGTATTGCAAGACGGCTATATAACGAGGGAGTTCCTACTCCTGCTCAAATGCTGGAAAAGCAAACGCAGGAGATAAGTGGCATGATTCTACCATAAGATGCATCTTGACAAATCCCCATTACGTTGGGGATCTTGTTCAAGGAGGAACAACGACAGTAAGTGTAACAAGTAAAAGAAGAAAAAACGTTGCTAAAGAAGAACAATTTATTATCAAAAATGCACATGAGCCAATTATATCTAACGTTTGATGCTGTCCAAAATCAATTAGAGCAGAGAAGAAAATATATTACAGCACCCAAGATACATCTGTTTACTAATGTCCTCTTTTGTGCCGATTGTGGTACAGGTATGTGGTTCCGAAGCAATCGAGACGGATACATTTGTGGGGCTTATGCGCGTCATGGAAAAAAAGCTTGTACCGCCCACACAATAAAAGAGGATTTTTTAAAAGAAACAATTCTAAATGACATAAAATCTTTAATTCATCAAATGGACAAAGAGCAATATATAAAGAAGATGGAGAGAAAATCGAAAAGTACAAAATCGGATTCTCAAAAGCAAATTAATAAGATTAACAAACAGATGGATGTTTTAAAAAATCGAAAAAGGAAATTCATCAACCTGTTAGCTGACGGAATTATCACACATGAAGAATATCAAGAGAGTATTGAAGTAACGAACAAGTATTTAACTAAATTAATGGAACAGAAAAATGAACTTCTTTCATTGATGGAAAGCGAGGATGTAATCGAAACGATTGAAAAGCTTAAAAAGGAATTACTTCAATTCCTAAATTTCGATGAATTAACCGAGGATATTCTCCATCGACTGATTAATCGAATCGAGGTAAAAGAGGACGGTACACCAATAATTCATTACCGGTTTACCACACCAAAAATTGAATAGAGGCAAGAAAGAAACCTTATCTTGCCTCATTTTTTCATTTTAAAACTATCTGCGAAACACACTCCACATGCGCCGTGTGCGGGAACATGTCGACGGGCTGGATGTATTCGACTTTGTACAAGCTGGAAAGAAATTGAATGTCTTTTGCCAGGGTGGACGGATTGCATGAGACGTAAACGAATCGTTTTGGCTTCACTTTTTTGATTGTTTTGAGAAACGCTCGGTCACAGCCGGTGCGGGGAGGGTCGACGACGACAACATCTGGGCGCCAGCCTTCTTTTGCCCATTTTGGCATCCATGTTTCTGCTTTGCCTGTGACATATGTTGCATTTTTGATCCCGTGTTTTTCGGCGTTTTTTTTCGCGTCGCGGATGGATTCTTCAATGACATCCATTCCTCTGATTTCTGCTGCATCCTTTGCCAGCCACAAGCCGATCGTGCCGACGCCGCAATAGGCATCTACGATTTTTTCGCTTCCTGTTAAACCTGCTGCTTTTTTGACTTCGTCATAAAGTTTGACCGTTTGCACCGGGTTAAGCTGGAAAAAAGCGCGGGCGGATAGTTCAAAGGAAAGGTCGCCCAATGTTTCTTGGATGACTTCTTCACCTTTTAACAAAACCGTTTTGTCGCCGAAAATCAGCGATGTTTTGCTTCCATTTATATTTTGCATGACTGATTTTACTTCCGGCGCGCGCTTCATGATCTCCGCTGCAATCAGTTCTTTTCGCGGCAATTCTTCCGCTTTTGTAATGAGGACGACTTGCACATGGTTCGTCTGAACGCCGGCGCGTACAACGATTGTGCGAACGATGCCCGTCCGTTTTCGCTCATGGTAAATCGGAATGTGAAAATCCTCCAGTACTTGTTTTACCGTTTGGGTAATTTTATCTGTCAGCGGGTGCTGGACCATGCAAGAGTGAATTGGAACAAGCTTGTGTGAATTCGCACCATACAGGCCTGCTATCACTTGCTGTTTTTCATTTCCGAGCTGAAATTGACTTTTATTGCGGTAATGCCAAGGGTCGTCCATACCGATTGTCGGACGGATGTCGAGGGTGTCAACCTCTAGGTTCGTATGGCGCTCAAGCGCTTGAATGACAATGTCCCGTTTGGCAGCAAGCTGCTGTTCATATTGCAAATGCTGCAATTGGCAGCCTCCGCATCGGTCATAATAGATGCAGGGCGGTTTCACACGATGAGGCGATTTTTTCCGTATTTTTTTAATAACGGCTTCTGCATAATTTGGTTGGATATTCTCTGCTTGAACGACCACTTCTTCCCCGGGCAAAGCTCCCGGGACAAAGACGACTTGTTTCTTAAAATACCCGACACCTTCTCCGTTAATGCCAAGCCGCTTAATTGTCAGCGGAAATTGCTGTCCCTTTTGAATCGTCACAGATGTCGGTCTATTTTTTATCTTCATTTCGCTTCTCCCCGTCTCTTTTCGATGCTTCGCCATAAATAAAAAGCTGCATAGCTTAAATAAGGAGCCCACTCGCGGCTGTAGTTTTCCATTTCTTCTTTTGTCGGTTTCTTTTCCAGTTGAAAATAATGCTTGATCGCATTTTGCAAGCCGATATCAGCAGCAGGAAACAGATTCGGCCTGCCCAGCCCAAATAAAAGAAAATTTTGCACCGTCCACGGGCCGATGCCGCGCACTTGAACCAATTTTTTCATAATATCATCATCGCTCCATTCATGGAAGGCCTGAATCGGCAGTGCTCCTTCTGCAATCAGTCTGGAGGTATCAATAACATATTCCGCTTTTCTCATGCTGAATTTCAGCGCCCGCAAATCTTCATAGTTCAATTTGGATACTGTTTCCGGTTTGGGATAAAACCATACATTATCTACTTGAAACCCAAAAGTTTGCACAAAAGCGGTCGTCAACTGATAGGCAAATGATAAATTTAATTGCTGATGAATGATGCATTTCATTAAACAAGCATACGGATGAAAATCTAACACGAGCGGCGTCCCTTCATGCTCTTGAAAAAGCGGAGCAAGGTTGGTTTGCAGGAAATGATCTTGAATGGTTTTAAGCGAATTCTTCCATTGAAATATGCGAGTCAGCTCATGGATGGCTCGTTCTTTTTGTTCATCCTGTTCCCCTGATATTTCAAATACTGGGTTTTCCTTCGATCCGATTGCTTTTACAGCGGCAACAAAAGGTTCTTCTTTTTCACTATAAAGAGGAACAAGGACGGTTCGCTTGTGCACGTCCACCTTGTTCAACGGATCAAGTGAAAGGCGCTCTAACACGCGGTCGAAGTCATACGGCGGCGCCGCTTTTATCGTCACTTTCCACATGTTTTTACCGACCTTTATCGTATTTTTTCGGAGCTATTATATCATATAATCCGCTTCTATTAATAAAGAAATGGACTTTCAAACATTTTCTCCATCACTAGATCGTCTAAACTTTTAAAAGTATAACCATGCTGTTTTAAAGTTTTAATCGCTTCATCAAGCGCATCAGCGTTGTCTTTTGATACGGTGTGCAGCAAAATGATCGCGCCCGGATGAATTTGATTGATAATGTTGTCGTATGCATATCGCCAGCCTTTTTGTTCATTCACCTTCCAGTCGACAAATGCAAGCGACCAAAAAATATTGCGATAACCGTATTTTTCGGACAATGCAAGTGTGCGTTCGCTAAAAATGCCCCTTGGCGGTCTCACATATACTGTTCCATCTTGGCCTGTAAGCTCCTTTACTTTGTCGCTGACGGCATCAAGCTCCTTCTTTATTTTATCAGCACTTATTGTCGTCATATCTGGGTGACTCCATGAATGATTGCCGACAATATGCCCTTCCTTCACCATTCTCTTTACAAGATCAGGGGCTGTTTTTAAATAATGGCCTGTTACAAAAAACGTCGCATGTACATCGTGCTTTTTTAGTACGTCCAAAATTTTCGATGTATAGCCGTTTTCATAGCCATTATCAAACGTTAAATAAATCTCTTTTTTGCTGGGATCTCCTAAATAAAACGCTCCATATTTATTTAAAAGTTCATTCCATTCTTTCCCGGCATCAGGAGGCTGATGATTATTGTTTTTTTGAAAACCCCAATGAATCGGGTGATTGCTGACAGCAGCAGAGGCGCAGCTAAAAAAAGAAAAAAATAACAAGACAGAGCAATATAAAATCCGGAAATAATTCAAGCTGTGAATCTCCTTTCCATTATTTTTACTATTAGTCTTTATCCGTTTTTAGGAATTATGCTCCATCTTGATTTCAAAAAAATACCATAGCCAATCATCTGGCTATGGCATTGAGTTTAATATTTAGCTAAATACCGGCTCTTTAAATTGAGAAAGCTTTTCTAATGACGATTTTTCAATGTCTTCATGCAGGCTGTTGCCGTGTGAATCCATTGTGACAACGGCCGTGAAGTCTTTTACGCGCAAATGCCACATAGCTTCTGGAATTCCAAACTCCAGCAAGTCAACACCTTCAACCGCTTCGATGCAATCCGCATAATATTGAGCAGCACCGCCAATCGCATTCAAGTATACTCCGCCATGCTCTTTTAAAGCTTGCAGCGTTTTTTGCCCCATGCCGCCTTTGCCCATTACCGCACGGATGCCAAATTTTTTCATAATATCCCCTTGATAAGGCTCTTCGCGAATGGAAGTGGTCGGCCCAGCCGCTTTCACTTCCCAATTGCCGTTTTCATCTTTTAACATGACAGGTCCGCAGTGGTAAATAATTTGACCGTTTAAATCAACCGGCGCATCATGATCCATTAAATATTTATGGATGGCATCCCTTCCTGTGTAAATGATTCCGTTGATGCGAACAACGTCGCCGACTTTCAGCTGGCGGATTTGTTCTTCTGTAATTGGCGCTTGCAGCGTGATGACACGTCTTTCAGAGTCCGTTGATGCTAAATGTTCTTCTTGTGCAGCATTTTCTTGAAAATCAACATCTTCTCCATCTTGATAAAGCCATTTTATGATTTCACCCGTATTTGGATCGATATGCACACCTAAACGGCGGAATGCCCAGCAGTTGTATGCGACAGAAACAAAAAAGCTCGCAGGAATTCTGTGCATTGCGCCGACTTTGCAGCCTAATAAAGTGGTTTCCCCGCCAAATCCCATCGTTCCGATGCCAAGCTTGTTTGCATTTTCCATAATATATTCTTCCAATTGGCGCAATTCTTCGTTCGGATTTACGTCATCAACTTCGCGGAATAATTGTTCTTTCGCTAAATCGTACCCCGCTGAACGGTCTCCACCGATTCCAACTCCAATGAATCCTGCGCTGCATCCTTGGCCTTGTGCTTGATATACCGCATGCAAAATACATTTGCGGATTCCATCCAAATCTCTGCCGGCTCTTCCCAATCCTTCTAGTTCGCACGGCAGGCTGTATTGAATATTTTTGTTTTCGCAGCCGCCGCCTTTTAATATTAAGCGAACATCGATATAATCTTTTTCCCATTGTTCAAATTTTACGACTGGAAGCCCTTCGCCCAAGTTATCGCCGGAATTTTCTCCAGTGAGCGAATCGACCGAGTTCGGGCGAAGCTTCCCGTCCTTCGTCGCTTGAGCGATCGCTTTTTTTATTGTTTCCTTTATTTGAATTTGATTGATACCGACTGGCACTTTAATTTTAAATGTCGGCAATCCGGTATCTTGGCAGATCGGCGATACATTTTCATCTGCCATTTTAATATTTTCAGTTATCGTGGCAAGTGACATCGCAGCTCTTGTACCAGCATTTTCACGCTGCTTCGCCTTCAAAATAGCGCGGCGGACATCCTTTGGCAATTTTGTAGACGTTTCCACAATTAATTGATACATACTCTCATATAATTTTTCCATCCCGCTTATCCCCCTTACATTCAGTCAAAAAACTCCCACTTAACACAATTTTTATTATACTTCTTTTAATTTTGATTGGAAAGGCATTCACGTGCTGATCATTTTTTTAGGGGGATAAGGAGAGTGTTTCAACATTCATTGCAGCAGTTAAAAAAGATTCAGCTTGCGAATTCTATCAACCGCTTCTAAAAGCCTGCTCTCATCAACTAATAAACCAACGCGTATGTATCCTTCTCCATATTGTCCGAAGCCGTTTCCTGGCGCAACGGCGACATCTGCTTTTTCAAGCAAATAATCGGTAAACTCTTCGCTAGTAAATCCTTTCGGAACAGGGAGCCAGGCAAAAAATGATCCTTTCGGAGCTTGAGCGTTCCAGCCAATTTGCCGAATAGCATTGATAAACGTATTTCGGCGGTTTTCATAAAGGGAGACAAGCTCCTCTACACACGACTGATCGCCTGTTAATGCGGCAGCTGCTGCTAATTGTATTGCTGGAAAAAGGCTGCAATATAAGTGATCTTGAATAAGATTAATACTTTCAATGATATTCTGGTTCCCTACAGCAAATCCAACGCGCCAGCCGGCCATATTGTAGGTTTTCGACAATGTGTACATTTCAATGCCGATGTCCTTAGCTCCTTCCGCTTCAAGAAGGCTGGTCGGTTTTTTGCCGTCAAAGCCGATCGCACCGTACGCAAAATCATGGACAACGGAAATTCGATGCTTCTTTGCAAACGTAACCGTTTCCTCAAAAAACTTAAGATCGGCCGTTGCTCCTGTCGGATTGTTCGGGTAGTTTAAATACATCAATTTTGCCGCTTCTTTATCCTCCAACGGAATGGCGTTGTAATCAGGTAAAAACCGATTTTCTGCCAACAGCGGGAACGTTTTAAATTGAGCCCCGGCTAAAACAACGCCTGATAAATAGTCTGGATAACCCGGGTCGGGCAATAGCATTAGATCTCCTTCATTTAATAGGCACATCGGCAATTCAACAAGTCCAGTTTTCGTACCGAATAAAATCGCCACTTCTTTTTCCGGATCTATATCGACACCGTATTGTTTCTTATAATATTCACTAGCCGCATGTTTTAACTCGATCAGACCTGAAAATGGTGAATATTTATGTGTTTTCGGGTCTTCTGCTGCGGTTTGCAGCGCTTTGACGATATGCGGGGGAGTCGGCTGGTCAGGATTTCCTTGTCCTAAATTAATAATATCTCTTCCTTCGGCTACAGCGTTATTCACTTTTTTCACAAGGGCAGAGAAAAATTGTGTTGGAAGCTTTTTTAAACGTTCTGAAATCTCCACTCTAATCCACCTTTTTTTATAAAAATAGTTGAAATTATCATAAAAATTCTATAGTCTTTATATAAAAATGTCTAGGGGCTGAAAATCATGAAAGTTGCTTGTATACAAATGAATATCATTTTAGGCGAACCGGACCAAAACTATGAAATCGCTCAAAAAAATATAATAGAAGCAGCAAACCATCAAGCGGATACAATTGTTTTGCCTGAAATGTGGAATACAGGATACGCCCTTGATCAGCTTGATGAGCTTGCAGACAAAAATGGAGAAAAAACAATTGAGCTGCTGACATCCCTTGCTAAAACATATCATGTCAATATTGTCGGTGGTTCAGTTGCAACGAAAAAAAACGGACAATTTTTTAATACCATGTACGTTGTCGACCGATTCGGAAATATCACCGCTGAATACGACAAAGCTCATCTGTTTAAATTGATGGATGAGCATAAATTTATGAGTGCCGGCCAAAAAGTAAATATATTTGAGCTGGACGGCGTCACTTGCGGTGGTGTTATTTGTTATGATTTGCGTTTTCCGGAATGGATTCGCACCCATGCATTAAAAGGTGCAAACATTATGTTCATTCCTGCCGAATGGCCGAAAAAGCGAATTGACCATTGGCAATTGCTTCTCCAAGCACGGGCAGTTGAAAATCAAATGTTTGTTGTAGCAGTAAACCGGGTCGGAGCGGATCAAAATAATGAATTTAATGGACACTCAATGGTCATTGCCCCTTGGGGCGAGCTTCTTGTTCATGATCAAACAGATGCAGGAATTTTTTACGCCCAACTGGATCTTCAAGAAATTGACCGTGTAAGAAAAACCATTCCTATTTTTCAAGACAGACGTCCGGAATTATATTTCGAATAAAATTTTACACCCCTTAAAAGAATGTGAAAGCATTCCCTTTTAAGGGGTTTTTGTATGAAAAGGCAATTAAACGCTTTTCATGTGTTTTAAACTTTTGGTAAAGGGTGGATAGGCAATCCCTTTTTCTGTAATAATTGCCGTAATGAGTTCATGATCGGTCACGTCGAATGCCGGATTATATGTTTGCACATTTTCCGGCGCCATCGGTTTTTCATACCATTTTGTCGTGATCTCCTCTGCTTTTCTCACTTCGATCGGTATATGTTCCCCTGTCGGACAATCTAAATCGATTGTTGAAAGCGGAGCACAAACATAAAACGGGATTCCATAATATTTTGCTAAGATTGCCACTCCGGAAGTTCCAATTTTATTGGCAGTATCTCCGTTTGCGGCAACTCGATCACACCCGACTAAAACCGCTTGTACTTTTCCCTCCTTCATCACAATGGATGCCATGTTGTCACAAATTAACGTTACATCCACACCAGCTTCCTGCAATTCCCATGCAGTTAGACGTGCACCTTGAAGAAGCGGTCTTGTTTCATCTGCAAAAACTTTGAAATGGTAGCCTCTTTCTTGGCCTAAGTAGATGGGAGCTAACGCAGTCCCATACCTCGCCGTCGCAATTGTTCCTGCATTGCAATGGGTCAGAAGACCCCAGCCGGGTTTTAATAATGACAGGGCATGCTCCCCGATCGAATAACAGACTTGCTCATCCTCATTACGGATATGTTCTGCTTCTTCCTTCAGTGCGTTTTTAATTTCCTCGATGCTTTTGTCTTTTTCTGCTTTCAGTCTATCCTCCATGCGATCTAAAGCCCAAAATAAATTCACTGCAGTCGGCCGCGATGAAGCCAAATACTGTTTGATTTTTTGAAAATCATCCAAAAGCTGTTCATAAGTCGACGCTTTTGATTGCTTCGTGCCTAAATAAACACCGAATGCAGCAGCAATTCCGATCGCAGGCGCTCCTCTAACCTTCAGATGGTAAATGGCTTCCCATATTTCTTCTGGAGTAGAAAGATGCAGAAATACTTTCTCATTTGGCAGTAGCGTTTGGTCGAGTATGATCACCGTATTGTTTTCATCATCCAGTTGTACGGATTGAATGGCTTTTACTGCTGTCATAAAACTTTTCCCCTTCAATAAATTTGCGGACACTTTGTAATAAAACATTCATAAAGTCGTCGCCTGTACGAATGTTTGCACGTTCAAGAATAAAGGTTTTACCAGCTGTTAAACAAATTTTTTCAGCCAAAGTTCGGGATTCTTTATTTTCAATTGACGTGATGTCTTTTACATGGGCGATCCCAATAATTCTTCTGCATAATTCAAGTCCGGCAGCGGCTGAGGCATCCTCAAGGATGGAATTTAAATACCATTCTTTAAAACTAGGTGCACTTGCAGTTCTTTCTTTTATATTCTCATCCCAAGCATGTAAAAATTTTTTTGTAAACAGCTCTATTACGTCTGAGATTGTTTGTTGAATATATTGCAAGTAGTCTTCCTTTGTTTCTTGATCTTCAATTGTAAAGCTTGCATTTACATAGGCGAAAATAAGGTTTGCAATCACATTCCCAATATCGAACCCAGCAGGTCCATAAAAAGCAAACTCAGGATCGATTATTTTTGTTGAATCTTCCTTTATAAAAATGGAACCGGTATGAAGGTCGCCGTGGAGGAGGGACTGTGCTTTTGTCATAAAATCAAACTTCAGTTTAGCTGTTTCCAATGCAAGCTTTGAATCATTCCAAATTTCTTCGCGGATGAATTCTCTCGTTTCTGGAAATACATCATTTTGCTCACAATCGTAAAAAGGTTCTGTATACACGAGATCTTCTGTTATTTCACATAATTCTGAGTTTGTAAATTTTTGCACCAATGCTTTCTTCTCTTTATGATCGATAACGGCATCTGAAGTAAGCAATAAGGTGTTGACAAGAAACGTTGTAATATGGTCGGCAAACAAAGGGAATTTTTTATGTTTTAAAAGAGCTGTCCTCATAATTTCATGGTCAGATAGATCATCCATTACACAACAATTCATAATCGGATCATACGAATAAACCTTAGGTACAAATCCAGGCGCTAATTCCCCTTGCAGCTTCAATGCTTCGCTTTCAATCCGATTGCGATCTGGCGAAACTTTAAAGGCGTCTGAAATACGCGCAACCGGACCAGCTTGTTTAATAATGACAGACTGGCCGCTATTTTGATCAACGACACGAAATACATAATTTAAGTTGCCATCGCCAATCTCTCGACATTCCAATTCTGCGTTTTGTTCAAAAATATCGAGCTTTTTCTGTACATATTCGATGACATCTTGCTCAGTCATCGTAAAATATGTTGTAAAATCCTTCAAAAAAATTCCCTCCTCTATCTTTGTTTGTCATAAAGCGAAAAAAGAGTCTTTCATAATATCCATTCACAATATGGGGATGACATTATTACAAGACCACTTCGTCACCTGCTTGTAAAAGCCGATTCCGGCAAATGCTCCAAATGGATTCGGATTTCTAGATCCAAAGCAGCCGCTGCATCCATTAAATAGAGGGGGCTGTCTAATAAGTCGATTTTCCGGCTTATAGACGCCCCTTTAATGTTTTAGAAACGTTGATATATCAATGCTTATGATGTTTCGTTTTCAATGGATTTTGACTTTCTAAGACAGCCCCTTCCTAAAAATATAAATCTGCATCATTTATTCTTGATTTTCCCCATCCCGCCATAATACTTGATAAATTATCTTTGTTTACTTGGTTTTCAAGTGAAACTATATCCTCTTGTAACATAAGACAAGCCTATTTTTGTGGTGCTCTTTTAGCTGCAAGCTTCTTCGCAAAAATGTGTAAACCTATTAAAACCGGGTCAGCAGCCGCTGTGGTATTTTCATAGTTTCTTTGCATACAGGAACATTGTTCACTGAGCTGGATGAATTGTGTATCCGAAGAGCAGCCAGTTATATGAAAAAGATGATGTTAAGCTTGCAGCTGTGAATGTTTAAAGCCGCTTTTTCATAAATTTTTTGTAAACTTAATTTACTTCTTCTTTTTCGTAAACTGGCACCCAGCCTTCTTCTGTCACAAAGATGCGGATCGCAACAACTTTTCGGTCATCAGCTAATGTGAAATAGTGGCGTCTGCCCTCTGGAACAGAAATAAGGTCTCCCGGATTAAGATGCACTTCAAAAAATTTTCCGTCCTGTCCTTGAATAACAAAAATTCCATGGCCGCTTACAATAAAGCGCACTTCATCATCTGTATGATGATGTTCACGCTGAAAATTTTTCAGCAGCTCTTCAAGGTTTGGCGTATGATCTGCTAAAGAAATGACATCCCAAGCTTTGTAGCCGCGTCTTGCTGAAATATCTTTAATTTCATTTTCAAAAGATTGTAAAATCGTTTGTTTTTCCTCATCATTTAAAAGATATTTCTCTTTTAAATGCTCTGGTAATTTGGCAATATCCCATTGCTCGTAAATAACACCTTGTTGATTTAAAAATGAAATCACTTCCTCTTGATTGCTGATCACTTCGTTTGTTCCTTGAATTTTAATCGTTGTCATGTAAAATACCTCCTTAAAATGTTTAATTATTTAAAGCTCCTGTACTCACAAGGAGACCGGCTTTTGCTTGAATAAGAGCAAGCTGATACTGAAATAAAAATTCACAAGCTTCTAAAATTTTCTTTGCTTCAAAGCCATCTTTTCCCCATACAGTAATTCCGTGGTTGCGAATAAGAACTGCCCCTTTATCCTCCTTCACGAAATCGCCCAAAGTGCTTGCTAATGTAGGAATATGGGCATAATTATAAATAATCGGAATCTGTAATTCTGCATCTTCCTCCCAGCGGTCAAACGCTTTTATCAGTTCTTGTCCTTGAAATACAATTTTCCCAGCGTCACCATAAAGTTCAGAGATGACATTATTTGCAACCGTATGTACATGTAGGCTGCAGCCGGCTTTGCTTCTTTTATATATTTCGCAATGCAACAGCGTTTCTGCCGAAGGCTTCAGCTGTGTTGCGCCTACAGGATTTCCTTCTCCATCTACAAGCAAAAAATCTTCCTTCGTTTTTTTTCGTTTATCTTTGCCGCTTGCGGTCACAAGAAACTGAAGCGGGGAATCTTGAACTTTTATGGCTAAATTGCCGCTTGTCCCCATAAACCAATCCCTCGCAGCAAGCTCCTCTTTAATCTCCGCAAGCTCATGAACACGAGTTAAAACGACACTCATTTTGCGCCACCTTTTTCTTCTATGAAATTTGTTTTGTTTATTGTCTTCTCTAAAATGTCAATACAGTCGTAAAATGTTTCGAAAGATTGATAAGGAATAGAAAATTCTTGACATTTTTTTGATAAATAATCACGTGCAATAACTGTATCTGCAATCTTCGCGGCTTCTAAATCTGTGACGGAATCCCCGATGATGATGGAATGAGTGTCAGCATTTGCAATTTGCCGAATAATTGTCGGTTTGCAGCACCCACAATTTTGGTTGGGACATTTTTCATCACACGTATAAGGCCAATGAATGGTGATCGTTTCTCCGCTAAAATCCGCTTTATTGCAAAACAGTGCGGTAATAGAATCAAAAGGCTGCAACAGCGGTTTAATAAAAAAATCGATTCCGCCGCTGACAATGTATAAAGGAATGTTCATGTTTTTCGCATAATGAACAAAGTCGCGAAATCCTTCCCTTATTTCTGCAGTTTCTAAAATATAGTGAATGATGTCACCCTTTAAAGAAGATGGAAGAAGTGCAAACATCTTGCCGACTCCTTCCTGAATACTAATCGACTGGGAAAGGACGCCATCCTTCAATTGCTCCCACTCTTTTGGAGCGAAACGCTTCATGATGCTAACGATGTTATCTTTTTTTGTCACCGTTCCATCAAAATCACAAAATATTACTGGCTTCAATTGGACGGTGCCTCCTTCCATCCCCAGAGCCGAATTGCTTCTTGTAATTCTATGTCTTCAGCTGCTTCATTAAGGGGAACACCCCGGGAAACAGCGTCAACTGCCTGACGGAAAGCTTTTCCTCCGCCTTTAGCACCTTGCGGGTGACCGTGAACACCGCCTCCTGCATTAATGACACAATCTTTTCCAAAATCATGAATTAAAATGGGAACAAGACCCGGGTGAATGCCAGCAGATGGAACAGGAAAAACTGGTTTTAAAACTGATTCCTTCACCAATTCTTCTTTCACTTTTAAAACTTTGTCACGCTCCAATGCAACGCTGCCATATGGTGAAGGGAACAACGAAAAATCTGCTCCAGCAATTCTTATCAATTTTCCAAGCAATAAGGAATGAGAGAGCCCATATTTTTCGGATGAAGTAAACGATCCGCTAAACGCCGGATGAGCCATAATTGGGAGGGCGATTTCATCATCTTCCCTTAATGCTTGCAGCACATCGAGGCCATATGTAAAAACATTAAATAGCAAAATATCGGCACCTAATTCTTTTGCTTTTCTTGCCTTATCTTTCAATTCAAATGTTTTTCCCGTCAAATTGACCGCATACAAAGTTCGGTGCCCTTTTTCTTGATACACGTTATCAAGAACTTTTTTGCCTTCCTTTATTCTTGTTTCAAATGATGTGAGCGAATTTTCAAAAAGTATTTCGTCATCCTTTACTAAGTCGACGCCCCCGAGAGCCTGCTCCCGCAATTGGGCAAGAAGGTAATCCATATCACGTCCAATTACACCTTTAAAGATGCTCATCACTAACGGTCTGTCGTAAACGCCAAGTTTTTCTCGTAACCCCTGAATTCCAAATCGAGGACCTGGAAAATACCGAAAGATCTCATCGTCAAACTGCAAATCTAGTAATTTTATTTCTCCATCTAGTGATAATTTTCCAAAAGTTGTCGTTAAGATGGCAGGAATGTCTTTAGAAAAGTTTTCTCCCGGAAAACGAATGTGAAGCTGTGCAATCGTTTTGCCGGAGGATGGATCCTCGCCTGTTTCTTTTATCTCAACCACTTGTCCTTTATGCTTTTTTAACTGCTCTTGCACTAAAAGAGGAAGGTCAGTCCACGAACCTACCGTTAATCCAAGAGCAATGCCTTCTGCTTTTTTTTCTAAATCTTCTCGTTTCGCAATGATTTGGTATACTGCTGTTACGTGACCCATTTTTTCAATCCTCTTCATTCAGATTTTTGTAGAGTAGAGAACAGGAATTAATTATTGTCTTCTTGTCCTCGGGTTTCAGGGTATTCCACCTTACTAAGCCAGACAAGGAGACATCTCCTTTTCCTGCTCCCCCTCATCAAACCGTACGTGAGGTTTTCCCTCATACGGCTTTCCGATGTTCTT
>ERZ1673757.14-NODE-14-length-45745-cov-21.761633_pt1 | contig 45745 bp, 37 predicted proteins | sample MGYA00580181_ERZ1673757 | MGnify/ENA primary metagenome ERZ1673757 (study PRJEB41219, sample SAMN04549606) | soil metagenome | isolation source: soil | place: USA: New Mexico, Bitter Lake NWR | collected 2008-11-15 ... | reverse complement strand
GCATTTTGGTCATTTCCATTTGCCTAAAATGACCTCAAAACTGTCGAACTCGGGTATATCTAAGAAGTGGAAAACCTTGAAGTGTTTTTTAAAAAAGGATGTCCCTAATTACTTTTAGGACACCCTCATTGTTTGTTATCGAGTATTTCTATTTTTATATGCTTCGTCAGCTAGCATAATGCCAATGGACTGATTTTTCTTCCAAATGGATGGGAAGTAAGATATCGGAACAGGACGATTGCCAACATATGGCGCGACCTCAGGAGTAAAGGCCGGTTTTTTCTGTGTTGATATAAACCAGTCCGTAAAACCTCCCCCGCTAGGATTATTGCTCGGCGGAACGAGACGATAACCTGTTTTTGATGCTATCATACTCGCTATTTTTCTATCTCTTACTTCATGCTGTTTTGGTGTATTAAAGTGCCAATATATTATCTCGCCAGAAGAATGATAAGAAACCGCCGTTTTAAAATTTCTGCTTAGCGTAAAGTTAACCATTGCCTTTGCTTCCGGTTCATTTAATGGTCTAGGCCCTTTGTAATTTTGAGGGGATGGTCTTCCTGTATTCCCAGCAATTCTATACCAATCTGCTGGGTATTGCCGGTTTAAATCCACTCCCCGAATGTTTGCTTTCCATGCTGCAAAATTCGTGCTACCGCCGTTTAGTTTTAATACATAGGCAGGATTTTTAGCGCTTCTGTGCCCTTTTTGTACTAATGTCACCCCATCCGGATTTACCATCGGTACAAACCAAATGGAGGCATTATTTAAAATGCTTCTTACAGGATAGCCGTCAACACGTAAATTTTTTGAATATGCGTAAGCATATACATCGATCATTTCCATCAGCAAGTTTGTCGTGATATATTCTCGCGCATGATGGGAACCGTTTATCATAATTTCCGTTTTGCCTTTTCCAAGCTTCACTGCATATATGTTTCGTCCATCAACCGATTGACCGATAATTCTCTTACTAATAAGATTAGGATAAGCTTTCTCTAATTCGCTAATATCCCGGACCATCTCTTCATATGTGTAAACTTGATTCGGGTTTACAAGATTCCCAGGTTTCGCCTGTTTTTTTAACGAAACTTTTACATCACTCTTATGGACGTAGCCAACCCGATTAGCAATATGGATTTTCACCCAGTTGCCATATACCCCTTCAATCGGATATTCAATATTTTTTAACAATGTTACAATAGGTACAAGTGTTTTATTTGAATTATCATAAACCACAGCATCTCGTAAAATTGTTATTTTACCATTGTTTTTTAAAGAACTTATTTGAAAGTTTGGGTGGGATAACGGAATAGTTGAAAATTTATAAACATATCCCTTTGATAAACCAAATTGAATTTCATGCCAATTGCCCTTTCCCCCAGTTCTCAAATAGGACTGACCTTTTCGTAATGAACCGACTTTCACTAGCTTCCCACTTTTTTTAATAAATACATTCAAACTATCACTTGTAACTTTAAAATACTTAGTGTTTGAAGGAAACAAAACCTCAGCATTGCTTTTATGAATAAAACCGATTCTTCCGACATAATCAATCATCCACCAATTGCCTGCATCTTTAATTACTGGATATTCAATCCCTTTTCGTATAACCCCCAATTTTTCCAATTTTCCTGATGAATTGTCGTATACATTAGCATCTTTAGTGATTTTAATAGAATAAGAGTCAAATTTAAGGGCTTTGTTTTCATTTTTTATTGATGGAGAGCTTATACCAACTGTCGAATCATTATGAATATATCCTTGAATTTTTCCAAATTTCACGATATGCCAATTGCCTTTTGCACTAATTCTCGGATATATTTGTCCTTTTTGCAATGAACCGACTTTTGTTAGTGAATTTCCTTTTATGTATAAAGGAACATTATCATCTGTTACTTTAAAATATTTCACATTGGATGAAAATAAAAGCTCTGTTCCATCTTTGTGGATATAGCCAATTCTCCCTAAAAAATCGACCATCCACCAATCTCCTACATCACGAATGACTGGATATTCAATGCCTTTTTGAATAATCCCAAACCTTACTAGTTTTCCAGATGAATTATCATAGACAACAGCATTATTTGTAATCTTAATCGTAAACAAACTGTTTGTAAATTTTTTATTTTCATTTTTCAGGTTTGCAATAGATAATAGAGTAGATGACTTTTGGTCAACATATCCTTGAGTTTTACCGAATTTGATGACATGTATACCGTTCTTTTCACCAACTCTCGGATAAATTTCTCCTTTTTTCAAAATTGCAACCTTTATGAGCTTTCCATTTTTGTCTATATATACTGGTACATTCTCTTCTGACACTTTGAAATAGTTAGCATCAACAGCACTCATCATTTTCATTTTATTTTTTTGTTGTTCATCATTTTCTGCGTTGTAATCGGTATTCTTTATATTTTTACTTTCTTCGTTGCTTCGATTTTCAATTCCAGCGTTTTCTTCTCGATTATCAATTGATTCAGAGTTTTTTTGTATTTTATTTTCTACCTTTTGTTCCTCATTTAATTCCGTACCCATATCATTTTCCGGTTGTGGATTCTCTTCAAAAGTAATTATTCCTTCACGATTGCCAATAATTACTTTTAACTGGTTTTCATTCTCTTCTATGAATGGAATGTTCTGATTAGGTTCTATGTATGCAATTGTTTTGTTCGATGTTGGATCAGAAACTTTCACACGTTCTTTAAAACTTTTAAAATCTACTATACTGCTATTTTCGCCATTCACATTATAGTAATTTAATTGGCTTTCACTCAGTTCAAATTGATCTTGCGGCAGTTCCATTTCTTTTCCGAGCCAATCAAATACATAATTTCCGTTTTCAGTTTTTTTCACAAAAATTTCAGCATCTTTGGAAATAGTGCCTAAAATTTGATTTGTATCATCTGTGATCACAAAATCTTTTTTTAACGAAACGAGAGAAACAGCATCAGTTTTATTAGCATAAACATCGTTTAAAACTGGCTGAAAAAATAAAGAAAATATCATGATAAAGGCTAAAAATATAGAAAAATACCTTTTTGTCACAACATCTCCTCCTGAATAAAAATTGTGCCACTTAAAAGATCATATCATTATGTTGTATCGGTATAAATAAAAAATTTTTTATCACTCAAAAAAATAATGCCCAAAACAATTGGGCAATTCATTCAACTATATATGTTTACATACTGCTTGCTCAACTCTTTCCAATGGCGCTCCCGCTCTACCCATTTTCTGCTTTTTATGCCAATGTGCAGATCTGCCTGAGCTTTTTTCATACATTCGTATAATGATTCAACATTCTCCGCTTCAAAGATTAATCCGGTCTCACCTTCGATCACCATTTCCTTCAAAGCTGGAATGTCGCTGACAAGCACAAGTTTCCCCATCGCCATTACTTCGTAAGGTTTTAAAGGAGTAACAAGCCGGCATACTTTCGCATTAATACGCGGAAACGGAAACACATCAATAACAGAATAATATTTTTTTACTTCATCGTGCGGGACTCTACCCACAAACGTAACGTGTTCGGCTATATCGAGTTGTTGAGCAAGTTCTTTCAATTCAGCGACAGCAGGTCCATCACCTACTAAAAGGAAATGAAAATCTTCACCATCCTGTTTCAATCGTTTAAGAGCTTTTAAAGCAAAGTCCAGTCCTTCGTATTTTGTCACAGAGCCGATGAACCCGTAAACAATTTTACCATGCAAATCATACAAGTTCATGAGCTCCTCATCTCGTTCTTCAGGAGTAAAAACATCTGCGTCAACACCATTTGGAACGATGAAAATTTTATTTTTCTCAACTCCTAAAGAGATCAATTGTTGAGCTAAGCTTTCACTTATTGTTACAACTTTATCTGCTAATTGGCAGCAATAGATTTCATATTCTTCATGCATCCGGTAACGTTCGGAATGTTCAAATCCTTTTACTTTGCTCGCTGTCGTATCGTGCCAAAAGCCCCTTACTTCATAAACAGTAGGAATGCCGAGCTTTTTAGCTGCTTGAATAGCCGGCAAAGCATTTTGAAAATTTGACGCTGCATGTACAATTCTCGGTTTTATTTCCATCAATAAATTTGCAAACTGCTCAGCATAATGCTCGAAATACATTGTCAGCGGAACCACGTTTAAACGAATATCTTGCTGCGTGTACAGCCGATAATGTTCAATTCCATCAATGTTCTCTATTTTCGGTTTCTTCCGATTTAGGGGCCAGCCGAGTTTTGTCACGACGACCGGTTTGAGCCCAAGCTTCTTTTGATGAATGACAATTTCTCTGCTTCGAATGGTATATCCATTAACCTCAGGCATAGATTTATTTAATACGTGGACAATTTTGTCGCCTAATGCGATCTGCGGCAAATCTTTTTTCCACGTCCACTTTTCCTTCATCCGTTCTTTTTCATCTTTTGCGATCTCATAATCGTTCTTGAGTACTCGTCGAATGAAAAAAGGAAGCTCTTCAAAATATTTCACACGCTCAGAAATGTTTCCCAATCGATGATGAACCCCAATCAATGTTCTTAATACAAACAGACTTCTCGGCCGCAATTGATACGCTTTATTTAGAAGAAGCGATGCTTCAGCATAATACTCATGTTCATAAGCATATTTCGCCAAATAAAAAAGCATCTTCGTTTTATGATGGCTGCTATAGCCGTCGATTTCTTTAAGCAGTTCTTCTTGTTGGCGATGTTCAAGAAGCCACCTTTTTTTCACACATTCAAATTCGAAATCGCCTGCAATAAAATGATTCATTGTTTCTAAATGCTCTTTTGCAATTGGCAATTTTCTGTTTGAATAAAACAGCTTGCGGACGAAAGTTTTTAACATTTTAATCGATAAATCGTGATCTATAGTCCTGCACCAATTCATGAAAACAGAAAAATCATCAAGTGTAACAGAATCGGTCATCATTTGTTCATATAAAGAAATAAGCTGATTGTTTTCTTTTAATGCGTTTAACAGCTCCCTGCTCAATAAATGGATATATTTTGATTCCACCGCATTTCTTAAAGAATAAAGCTCTTGTTCTGAAAGGACAGCATTTTGTAAACTTTCGATGAGCATATTTCTTAACAGTTTGGAGCGTTCACCTCTGTTGTATGCTGTCATGCACTGATGAAAAACTGTTTGGTACTTTTTTTGATCCTTCGCTTTTATCGCTTCTTTTAGAGGTAGTAAAATTTCTTCTGAATAAGGGATCGATACCCCTTTTTCCCATAACCATCGCAATAAAGTTTCATACTCGTCTCCGTCTTTTTGTTGAAGCAATACGATGACTGCCTGTGTTTGTTCCAATTCCGGAAGGTTTTCAATGGTTTGAATGGCCGTATGAATATCATAGGAGACACGTTGGAATTCGTCTTCCCATTTCCTTCTTATATCATAAATTTCAACAATGTGCTGATAAACTTCCTCTACATTTTTATTCTGACCCCATTGTAAAAACAGTTCACATAGCTGTTTGGCTATTTCAATTTTTTCCTTGCTGTATGCGTATCTTATAAACGATAATTGCATCTCAATCGGCAAAAAATGGCGGTGTTCTGTATTTTCCAAAAGCAGCAGAAATGGTTTAGTCCTTCTTTCCAAATAGAGGAATTTCCCTTTTAATTTCACTATTTCTTCACTTTGATCTGAAAGCTGGAAAATTTCTTTTAAAGCTTTTGAAAAAAGGGAAAGAGATTCCCAAATAAGAGCTTTTATATAGCGTTTTTCTGTATCTTTCAATTGGTTTGTCCGTTGAATCATGTTCATGTATATAAGTTGTTTATTAAATTTTTTTGCCAGTGGAATCAAATCAATTGCCGTTTGCAGAGAGTCCCCTTTTTCTAAATACAGGCGGAAAAGGCGATTTTGCACTGGCTGAGATTTTATAAATAAAGAAAAGAAAACGCCCATTTTTAAGATCCCTTGTTTCATTGGTTTCATAACCTCCAGCATATAGAAGAAGAGGCTGCTCAAAGACATTTTTTCAGGAAGATTGCACTCCCCGACATGAGCCAGCCTCTTCATATATTAAAGTTTTGAACCAATTTTTAAATAGTGAAGCCCAGCTTGTTCTACTTTTTCTTGATCAAGCAGGTTCCGTGTGTCATAAACAATCGGAGATTTCATCACTTTCTTGATTGCCGCAAAATCCAAATCTTTATAAGCAGAATGATCTGTTAAAATTACCAATAAATCAGCATCTTTTGCCGCTTCCTCGACCGTATCCACTTTTCCTTCTACATCTGCTTTCACGTGCGGATCATGAATGCTGAGCTTGAATCCTGCTTTTTTCAGTTCCTCAATAATCTCTAAAGAAGGACTTTCCCGCATATCATCAATATTGCCTTTAAATGCCAACCCTAATACAGCAATCTTCGGCTCTTCGATTTCCTTTACAATATTTTGAATGGTTTTCACGACAGTTTTTGGTGTATTGGAATTAATGCTGCGTGCCAGTGTAATAAGCTTAGACTGCTCAGGTGCTTTTTCAATAATGAAATACGGATCAACTGCAATACAATGTCCGCCAACACCAGGTCCTGGTTTATGAATGTTTACGCGCGGATGATAGTTTGCAAGCTCAATTGCTTCCCATACATCAAAATTCAATTTTTCAGCAATTCTAGCAAGTTCATTAGCAAAGGCAATGTTTATATCGCGATAAGTATTTTCCATTAATTTAACCATTTCCGCAGTAGTAGCATCTGTCTTATGAATTGTTCCTTTGACAAAGCGTTTATAAAGCTGTACAGTCAATTCACTTGATTTTTCATTAATCCCACCGACAATGCGATCATTTGATACAAGCTCTTCAAACAATTTGCCTGGAAGAACTCTTTCAGGTGAATGTGAAATATATAATTCTTCTCCAATAACCAATCCTGATTTTTCTAAAATTGGAATCATTACGTTTTCAACTGTTTTTGGCGGTACAGTAGATTCAAGAATGACAAGATTCCCTTTTTCAATATACGGAAGAATCATCTCGGTTGCACTGCGGACATAATCAACATTAGCAGAACCGTCCGGATTAACCGGCGTAGGAACTGCGATTATGAATGCGTCAGCTTTTTCCGGTTTCGTGCTGACTGTAAATTGTCCAGCATCAATAACTTCAGCAAGCATTTCAGGCAATCCGGGTTCTTCAATATGAAGTTCTTTATTATTCAACATATTAACAACTTTTTCATTCACATCAACGCCGTGCACCTGCACACCATGTTTTGCAAACATTACTGCAGTTGGCAGACCGATATAACCTAGACCCATTACACACAATCTCATGAAATGTACACTCCTTTTGCACTAATAAACACCATTATATTATACCAAAAATAAAAATACACAACTATTTTTCAAAGTCTTCGATACATTTCGACAAGTTTCATTTTTTCCTTTTGCCATGAATACTTTTCTCGTTTTTGTAAACAGTTGTTTTTATAGAAATCGTAGTTTTCATAAATTTGTAACACGGCTTTAGCAATTTGTTCAGGAGTTTCTTCCGTACAAATGCCTGTTTGTTCATTTTTGACTATATAGCTTTTTCCAGGATGATCGGAAGCTATAGCAGGAATGCCGGCTAACAAGTATTCAAATATTTTGTTAGGTGTAGAAAAATAATTGTTTCGGCTTATGTTTTTATACATAACAAGTCCTGCATCAGCCTGTTTTGTATAACATAAAATATCGCTAGCAGGTACTTGTTCATGAAAAAACACCCTGTTTGCCAAACCGTTTTCCAAAACAGCCTTTTCTAGATCACTCTTGATCCGGCCATTTCCAACAAGCACTAATTTAAAATGCTCAGGCAGCAGCTCCATTGCCTTTAAAATCTCTTCCAATCCTCTGTGAGGATCAATGCCGCCTTGAAAAATTAGCAGGAAATCATTTTCTTTTAATCGGTATTTTTTTCGAAAATAGTCATCTTCTATAGCGCACGTATCTTCTTCCTTATAAATCGGTACGTTTTGAATAACCGTTACTTCCGGCAATTGACCGTATTGTTTCTTAAATTCTTCGGCAACATACGGATTAACAACAATTAATTGATCTACATCCCGCAGCAATTTTCTTTCAAGCCGATAACCGTACCAACGGTCAAGCTTGTTCCTGCCTGACATTTCATTAAACAGTTCATGAGAATCATAGACAACGTGCGCTTGAAATTCTTTTGCCAGTTTTATTCCAGTTTTTAATGTATTCAAGTCATGGCAATGCATAACATCCCATTGTTGCTGCTGTTCTTTCAACCAGCTTCTGCATTTTAGGTAAAATTCATGATAAGAATATAAATCTTTTATCAATTTAATGACCGGACTCCGAATGATGCGGCTTAACGCCTTCTGTTTAACACTTAATTTTTTGTTTTCTTTCGGTTCATTGAGCAATTGCTGTTTATACTTTTTGGAAAATATGCTCATTCTCTCAATTTTAATGTTTTTATGAAGAAACGGGGGCTCTGTGTTAAATTCTTTCAAACAAAGAATGAAAACTTCTTCACCTTGTTCTGCCAAACCGATGGCTTCCCGTTGAACTCTCGCATCAAAATGGATATCTTTGTAAAGAAGCATCACAATCCGCTTCATTTTTTCGCTCTTCCATTCATAAAAGCATTGTATTTTGGAACAACTTCAGCAGTTAATCCGACGGCTTTTTGTTCCCCTAGGTGAATCCAGACAACTCTGTCGCAAATTTTGTTGACCAAACTGGCCGAGTGGGTAACAATAATCACTGTTTTGTCTTGTTTAATTTTTTCAAGGATGGCTTTTTCACTTTTTTCTCTAAATGCTTGGTCGCCGACACCGAGAACTTCGTCAATTAATAAAATATCTGGGTCCAGCGAGATCGCAATGGAGAATGCCAGCCTTGACCGCATACCCGACGAATATGTTCTGACAGGCTCGTATACAAAATCACCTAGTTCCGAGAACTCAATAATATCATTTAGCTTGGCATCTACTTCTTCTTTTTTATGACCAAGAAGGAGACTGTTTAAATAAATATTTTCGATACCTGATAATTCACCGTCAAATCCTGCTCCGAGCGACAATAAAACAGGACGTTTTCCACGAACAATATACTCGCCTTTATCAGGGAGAATGAGGCCGCTCAAAATTTTTAGAAGAGTGCTTTTCCCTGACCCATTTCGTCCGATAACCCCTAATACCTCTCCTTTTTTCACATCAAAATTTAAGTTTTTTAAAGCCCAAAATTCCTTTTTTTCTTTTCGTTTTTTAAACAAGTCGGAAATTCTGCTTTTTTTTCCTAACGGGTAGGAAACCCATAAATTTTTTAATTCAATAATCGATGTACTCAAATCAAATCACCTTTGCATACTCATTTTCATATTTAAATAAAATCTTTAGTGCAAAATATAACAAAATGAAGCTTATTACGATTAAGCCTCCTAATAAAAGCCATAATGGCTGCGAATGGTATAGCAAAATATTCCGGTAAGATTCAATCACGGTTGTAAATGGATTTAAATAAAAAAGACCAGCCAGTCGTTTAGGAACATCCGAAATTGTAAATAATACAGGCGATACATAAAGAAGTACCCTTGCAATATATTGCATTAAATTTTTGATATCCCGCAAATAAACTCCTACATGGGCGAAAAGAATCATTAAAGGCAATAAAATGATCGCATGAATAACGGCTATTATAGGATATAAAAGATACGTCCATTCAAAATCAATGCCGTAAACTAACAAAAACAACATTAACACAATACTGCTTAACAAAAATTTTATACTATTTACACATAGGCGAACTAGAATAAAAACAATTTTCGGCACATATATTTGCTTGATAATGCTAGCTTTCCCGACAATAGATGAAGTGGAATCAACTAAGCAGGCGGTTGTGAATTTAAGCGGAATTAATCCGGTAAATAAAATCACTAGATAATGCGGGCCTCCCCGCCCTAAAATAACGACAACAAGCAAATAATAAATCATCATATAGAGAATTGGATCGATAATCCACCACAAAAATCCCATATAGGTTCTTGCAACGTTCGATTTTAAATCAAAAAAAGTCAAATAACGAATCAAATCTTTATGTTCTTTAATAGAACGAATGAACTTCGCAAATACTGTCATGCAAATATCTCCTATTTCTAGAGTATTCTACACATGTAATCCAAAAAACAAACATTATTTTATCATATTTTTCAACATCTTACATTGCTTTTCCATAACAATTTTATAACAACATATAATGAATAGACATTATACTTAACATTTATTCCTCTTTCAAGTTTAGTCTAAACAAAAAGTTTTTTCCTATAGCAAACGGTTTATTCCCACCTTTAGTAAGTTGTGAGACTTGTTTTCGAGCCTAAACTTAAAATGTTTTTTCCAGATTCCAATAGCAAAAAACTGTTGAAATGCCGATTATCTTACGAAAGACTCTTCTTAGTGTTTTGCTTTCGTTTTTAGTTTCCTTTTTCGTTTGTGCATAGCGATTTTAATGATTATTAGTCCGAACCGTCTACACATTCATAGAATTGAAGTCTCTCGTTTTTCCATATGATTCGTAGCAAATTGAGATGAGGGCTTTCATCTCTTCATGAGCACACTTGTAGTTTTATTCACAATCAACCAGGCATAAGTATCAGTAATCCTATTCCTTTCAAAGATTATTTTGACATCATTTTAGAAAGGAATAATTGGTCCTTGCGACCTCTACCTTTAAGAAAAGAAAAAATCAACACTCATTTTTTCAATCATGGTTCATAATACGGGATACATAATCTTTCTGAAATGAAATCACTAATACTTTATTGAAAATATGACTTAACCTAGTAAAAGTGTAGAATAGTTACATTAAAAATTTTTCCCTAGAAAGGATACTTACATTAATAACGGGATAGGCGTTTTTTCGTAGATTTAAAAAAAACGGGCGTGAAAAATCAACGCCCGCTCTCTTTTATCGTGCAACGAAATCTTGTATTCTCCACCATGAATCTTCTTTGTAATATTCTAGGAATATTTTGCCTCCACATTTTTCACAGGAGTTCAGTATATTTTACATTTACCTGTATTGCGGTATTTCAAATGTCAATGTGTAATTATCCATTTTTTGATATAAATTATATATATCATATACTTGATTGTATGCCCAACGGACATCAGTTGCATATTGGTGAGTACCAGGGTTAGCTGGATTCCATCTCATTTTGTATAAAGTATTTTGGCCATTATGGATATAGCCTTGCCCAATAAATTTTGCTCCTCCAACTATAGCAGCTTCAGGAGTAAACCAGCCCTCTTTATACGCCCTTTCTGCACCGCATGTTTTTGCACAACCATCATAGGCTCCTATACCATACATGTTATAAACAGTCTTCCCAGGTACAGATTTTCCATCTACTTTATCAACATATATTCCATTAGCCAATTCTGAACGACCGTGACCTGTTTCTAATATCGCATGAGCAATTAAATAGATTTCATTGATCGAATATTTTTTTGCTGCGTCTTCAAAAGATTTTCCTTTTCCTTCCAAAATACCTTCTCCAGCCAAAACTTTATTTAACTCTGTAACGGAAATGTTCGCTGGTGATGACAAGTCTAAAAATTGAAACTTCTGTACAGCATGATTTTTGAAGTTATTTGGATTTAGATAATATTCAACTTGTTTAGGCGGTGCCATAACCCAATAAGTCACTGGACCACGTTTGTGTGCGACATAATCCCCATTACTATTTAGTCTCCATGTGTTGCGATAATCTATTTCATACCATGTTTCCATCTTTTTAGTAGTAGAGTTGTACACTATTTCACTGCTTAAAATTTTTACTTTTTCATTATTTATTAAATAGCCGTTAGAAGTTGTGGCATTTAGTTGAGTATATTTTGTTCCAGGACCACTTCTTATATTCCAATTGTTTCCTGAAACAATTCCATACCCATCTTGAATAGATTTAAAAGCAGTACTTAAAATATATCCATTAATCTCAGAAGATGCTATTTGAGGCGATGCAGCTATTTGTTTCTGTAAAGCTTCAGAAAATAAGCTATCATATGATTGAATTTTAGTAAACTCCAGGTTTGTAGAAAATTTATAAATATATCCTGTTCTTCCTCCAAATGCTATTTGTATCCAATTGCCATATATATTTATCACACGAACACTTGTGATGCCTTCTTCTAAGTAACCGAACTGTATCAGATTATCTGAGGTGCAATTATTTTTATAATATACAGGAGTTTTTGTAACAGTTTTTACATCTAATTTTCGATTTGTACTAGGAACGTTAAAGCAATAGGATGAATTTGCCGAAGCAGGTGCTGTAGACGGACTCCACACATATCCTGTTTTTCCGGCATAATATATAACAAACCAGTCGCCCTTTCTTCCTTCGATTTTATAAATTTGGTTTTTTAATAGCTCTCCTTCTTTTTTCAATCCATTTGACGTACTATAGTATACATTCAAAACATCAGTTAAAACTCTAAAGTATTTATCAGTTGAAGCAAATGATCTTTTTACATTTGCTTTATAAATATATCCGATTCTATCAAGAAAACTTACTTTCCACCAATCTCCCGATTCACCTATTATTCTATATTCAATATTTGGATTAAACGTCCCAAACTGAACTAATTTCCCCGAAGTGTTATCGTAAATCGGTGTCGGTTTTAACGAAATGAACTTTCCTATTACTTTAGAAGAATTCTTATCTTCATTCCTCAAATCTGCGTTAAATATTGGAGTTGTTCCATTTTTATAAACAAATCCTTTTACTCCATTCAAATCAATTTGATGCCAATTACCTTGTTCTCCTGTTTTAGGATATATTTGACCTTTTGTCAATTGGGCAACTCGTATCATTCCATTTCCTCTTGGAATATATACATATTGCACATCAGCAGTAACTTTAAAATATTTTGCAGATTGATTTAGTATGGAAACGTTGTTTATATAGATGTATCCGGTTCTTCCAAAAACATCAACTTCCCACCAATTACCTACTCTTTTAAAAGCTTGAAGCTTTACCCCTTCTAATAGGGAACCAAATTTAATAAGTTTTCCGTCACGACTTTCATAAACTGGTGTTTCTACTTTAGTTTGAATTATTGCATTCGGATATCTGCTATTTGCTAAATTACGAAGAGATGAACCATTATCTGGAACCGTACTCGTTTCATAGACAAATGCCTCTTCACCACTAAAATCAATTTGATGCCAGTTTCCTGCACCAGCTACCCGAGGATAAACTTGTCCATTTTCTAACTGTCCAATCTTTTTTAAAGCCCCGTTTTCCTTAACATATACATTTACACCAGGTGCTGTTACTTTGAAAAATTTATCTGAGGAAGAAAATCGAACACTATTAGTTTGAACAGATTTAACACTCGATATAGCAAGTTGATTAACTGTATTTGATGAATTGAGATCGATCTTTTGTTGCACTAACTCCTCATTTAATTCTGAAGTCTTTTCATTAGTTCGATGTTGAACAGATTTAGTTGATTCAGTAGATTCATTAAAGGTGTTTTCATTCAAACTCTCATTTTCTTGATGGTTGTCTGATTCTTCGTTTTGCTCAGGTTTTTTAGTCCCCAGCATTGTATCTACTTTTTCAGTAGATACATATACTTTGTGTCCAGCAACATAGGTATATAGCCAACTTTCATCAAAACGATAAAGAGTTATTTGCTGGCCTTTTTCTACAAACATAAAAACTTCAGAATTTTCATTTTTATCTACTATCAATGGAAGATTTTCTTGTACACTTACTTTAACCTTTTTTGTTTGGTCTTCTTTGTTCGTTTCATTTTCCTTTATTAAATCATCTAAAACTTTTTCATTTTTCACAATCGAAACGTTTTCAGCAGATACATACCCCGTTTTCCCATCAATTGATAGGCTATACCATGCGTTTTCATTTTCTACAGGATAAACAAGAATTGGTTCTTTTAAAACAATGGTGCCTATTAACTTTCGGTCTTCTTCGATAGAACTAAAAATTTCCAATTGTTTATCTGTTATAATAACAACGATTCCTTTTTCTAAACTATTCTCATCCTCATTATTCTCTCCAGTATTAAAATCTTCTTGAACCTCTTGACTTCCATTCAATCCCTCATCAACGGTATTATTTGCATTTCCAGATGCAGCATAAACAATTCCTAACTGGAGCTGAGAAAAGAATAGCATTCCTAAAAGGAACCCGACGACGATTTTTTTCAAAATCTGTTCCTCACCCTTTCTTTTTGCTAAAAATTAATGTTTCTTTTTATTTATCGGAACTTCTTTTTGAAATTCCAATATTTAATTGTTAATTTACCAAGTTTTGAAGATGCCAGAGCTTTATACTTTTTCTCGATAATTTCCAATTCTTTAATTCTGTTCTTCAAATTATGTTTTGTAGACAAACTGTCGCTATTACTTTCATCTGAATATAAAAGATGACCATGTGTTTTAAGTTGTTGAACATTAAATTGTGAATTTTTTCGAACAGTTATATTTGAAAGTAAATCGTCAAAAATTGAATTTCCTAAGTTTTCAACTAAGTTTGCATGTTCATCATTATCAGTTCTATTAACGAGAGTGAGCACAATATTTCCAACTTTTTGGTTTTTCGACAAAACTCCATATTTACTACACAATAAAATATGTTCTTTAACATTTGCAATTTTATTAATGTAATTAATAATCAAAACGCTTTTACTATCACCCAAATTTTCATATATATATGGAAAATCAGCAGTAGCCTTCAATTGTTCTTCTAAGTTCTCTGGAATTTTCAAATGATTTTCCTGAAAAAACCTTTCATACCTTCCATTAATCAAATAAGGCAAAAATCTTTTTAGTGTTTCTGAATAAGTAAATTTTTTGCTAACTTCAAACATTCTTTCAGCAGCTTGTCTATATAATTTTGGATCTTCAATTACTTTTGAAACACATTGAATAAAGTCATCCATCGTTTCTGCATAAAGTGGATAGTCCTCACCAAATAGTTTAATGTGCATTTTTGTTGGATTCATAACTACAGCCTTCCCTAAACTTCCATATTCTAACAGTTTTGTTGACAATTCAAGACTGGAATCCATTCTTTTATCCCGCCATGTAATACCAATATCAGAAGCCATAATTAAACTCCGAACTTCATTTCGCGGCAAAGCTCCATACCAATCAAGATTTTTCGTATTTTGCAAAAGATATTTCAATTCCTCTACATAATGAGGATATTGCTTATTTATATTAAATCTATCCCCCGCAACTGCTAATGAAATCTCAGGATATTCATCTAATAATTCTCGGAATGCTGTAATCATTGGAATCGAATTCCAACCAACATCGAATTTTCCAGTATAACATAACTTTGTATATTTTTCTTTTTCTTCAAACACTTCAATAAAATCATCTACAGTATCTGGTATCATAGGATTCAGATGGATAATTTCGGTGTTTTTTAAAAAATCCGGAAATCTATGTAACAAATATTGTTTCATTTCAATTGTCTGACAGAGTAAATAAGCACTGTTTTTAAAAACTTTCTCAATCTTTTCCTCTTTTTCTTTTGTAAAAATTTGTCCTTCGTGGGTAATTCCAGTTACATAAGTCATCGTGTTTTTTAAAATTTGTGGATTTGTTTCAGCAAGATGCTCAACTACTTCCATTCCACGAATAATGAGCCAATCATACTCTTTTTGAGTCCAATAATATGAAAGAACATCAGCAGCTTCACGATGTGTCATTCTATTTCTATTTTTCAAATCAGGTTTTAACATCAAAATATTTTTATCACTATATGGTGAAATAATATTTACATTTTCCTTTTCAAATAATGGCTGGATTAATATATCTCTGTAAATTGGGTTAGCTATAACAAAATCAATTTCTAAATTTGGGCTTTGAGATAACATATCTGCAAAACCTGTTATAAAAACAGCTGATCCATCCATGACATTAATATTGATATAGCCATGTAATAAAATTTTTATTTTGTTTTCCTTCATTACTTTCACATCCATTTAAGTCTCGATTAGTTACTTACCTTTAATCAGTGTCTTTACTCTTTTCTTTAATCCTATATATGCTAACGCAAGTTTTCCTATCCATGTTACGCGAATTCGATGTTCAAAAAGCTGAAGTCTTCTTAATTCCTTTTGCAAATCTTTAGGTGCATGGCTGTAAACAGGATGTACCTTCTCTTTTTTAGAATGCCCTTTGTTAGCTAATTCTTTATCAATTAATTCCAAAGTCATCTCCATCATGTTTTTCATTTGCATTTCCAATTCTTCATACATTAATCTCCAATATGAGTCATCCTGCTTCTGGTTAAATTCTTCATAATCTTTATTAGTATGTGCCTCATTTCTCAACTTAATATCAACTCCATTTCCCTTGTAATAACAGAGTCTTCGCCGCACTTTTTTCTAATATCTATAGCAGCATTTTTAGAAAGACGCATAAATAGTGATTCATTAAAATACAGTCTCTCAATCATATATGCTAGATCTTCGGGATCTTCAGGTTTTGCAAGTAGTCCAGTCTTGCGATGTTCAACAAACTCAGGTATTGCTGTAATGTTAGTTGCAACTGGAACTAAACCACTCGCCATGGCCTCACACATTGAAACACCTTGAGAATCTAATCTTGTTGGACATAAAAAAACACCGTAATCTTTGTGTAATTCAGCAATTTCCGCCTGTTGTAAAAATCCTTTCCTAATCTTCACGTTTGGAAAATGTTTGATCGGGCTTAATGTTTCATCAAATAGTTTTCCATCTCCATAAAAAGCAAACTGCAATCGATTAAAAAACGGCTTTTTTGACAATTCAAGAACTGCTGCTACAGACAAATCATTGGCATATTTTCTTGAGGCATATGGTCGGATAGATAGAATTTTGAAACGTTGTTCTGGAGTTTTTTCTACATAATTAAACAATTCTCCATCAACAATATTCGGAATAATACTGGCATTTTGTGTTTTTGCACGAGCATCACATTCAGCAATATGCTCTTTAAACCATTTAGATACATGAACAAATTTTAAATCAAGCTCTTTCGTTTGATAAAGCCAGTTCATTAATTTCATCTGTTTTACATAATAATCATTTGCCATTTCTAATATTTTAGCAAGTTGATCTCGGCTTTCTAAAAAATTAAACCATCTTCGATGCCAAGCTTCAGCTTCAAAACCGTGTATCCAAATTATTAGCGGCATCTTTGGTTTAAGTTTTCGAATTACATCGATCATATCTACGGATACAAAATGGATTAAAGTTTTTTTGAAATTGTTTCCTAATAAAAATTGTTCGAAAATTTCTTTATTACCTCTGCTAACATAAACACCATCAAAATGATAATTTTCTGCTTCTTTATATATAGGACTTAATACAAAAACTTGAACTTTGAGTCCTCTTTTTTGATATGCTTTCACTCTTCTATGAATAAATCCGTTTCGATAAAGCTGGTTTTCAGAAGGGTAAGCATTTGTTAAAACTAGATATCGTGAGTTTTCGACAGATTCATTCATTTAACTTCCTCCAATATATTTTCACACCGTTTTCGATATAGTATAATATCATCTATTTTTTTATATTTAAAGACATATTTAATCGTTACTCTCTTCTTTACAGTATCAATAAATTTCAGAATATTTTATTTCTAAATTAAAGAAAACAGTCGATGTTTAGACAACTTGCTAAGAGTTCCAGCAATCTTCGTGGACTAAAATGAATTCAATGATTGAGTTCTTTCGGCATCAATTGGTCACAGACATATTTTCAAAATCTTCAACTTGGCATATGAACAGTGATCGTATAAAAAAATTATTTCCCAGAAAATTTTCGTTTTTCCGCGTGTTTTGACGGCAAACAGCAAATTTTCCACATGGGAAAAGGAGAATGGACGATCATTGTCCGTCCTTTGCGACAAAATATTTAATTAAATACTCTCCCCATACCTGATTTCCTTTTTCGCTCGGTTTGGATCGGTCTTCTGTAACGTATTGCTTCAATTGTTCGTCTTCCTTATCCGGCCAATTTTCCCAATGGTTTAAATATGTAAAATGGTTTTCTTCGGCATATTGTTTGAGCGCATCTACTTCCTTAGGATAAAATTTTGCACCAAAGAGCGGGTGTGCAGGCTGCAGCATAATCGATACGTCAGGATTTGCTTCTTGAATTTTCCGCAAGATGTCCGTAATGTTGCTTAGAGTATTGTCAATGCCGACAACGCCGTTATCATTCAAAATAAACGGCTCGAAAAGGAGGATGTCAGGCTTTTTGTCTGCAATTTTTTTATATAATTTTTTATTCAATACACTATGGGTTGTCTCCTCGGCATCGGAAACAATCGAGATGTTAAAGAGCTCATCTCCATATGCAGAAAGAAGCTCCTTTTTCAGTTTTTCCGGCCACCCATTTTGATCGGAAGGAACTGATTCAGATCCCCAAATTACAAAGTTCAATTGTTTCTCTTCTTTTAATGCTGTTTTGATTTTTTTCTGAACATCCTCCGGTAAATTTTTGGCGTAGTCCTCTCGCGTATCATTTTGTTTACTATTGTCTTCCTTTTTATTTTCTGCAGATGATTCCACAGAAGCAGCTGTCGGTTTTGAAATTTTCTGTTTCCAGTAAAAATGGCCGACAATAATTGATGCTATACATAAAACGACAACATTACTAACAATAATCCTTTTTTTCACAGATAATCCTCCAAACGACAAATTTCTCACTTTATTATAGCGGAAAATGACCTGCCGTTCCATGCTGTCAATTCATTTTTTCAAGCGGTGTTGACAAGTGTATACGAAAATATTTTCCTCACAAATATATTGTCTTAATAGAATTGGAAACTTATAATCAGATTAGATAATATTAGTAATGAGGGATGGAATTATGAGATCAGATAGACAGAGAAAAAAGAGAAAAAAATGGCTCTGGATTTTGTTATCAGTCATTGGAGTTTTCATTATTGCCTCGGGATCCTATGCCTTTTACATTTGGAACAAAGCACAATCGACCATTGCCAACATTCAAGAAAACATCGGGCGGGATAAATCAGACAAACGCGATCAGAAAGTCAACTTCAAAAATCGCGATCCTATTTCCATATTGTTGATGGGGGTTGACGAAAGAAAAGGAGACCGAGGACGGTCTGATTCGCTCATTTTGATAACAGTCAACCCAAATGAAAAGTCAATGGAAATGGTCAGCATTCCCCGCGATACAAGAACGGAAATTGTCGGAAAAGGCATTCAAGACAAAATTAACCACGCTTACGCTTTCGGCGGAACAGAAATGGCTATTAAAACGGTTGAAAACTTCTTAGATGTGCCGGTTGATTATTTTGTCAAAGTGAATATGGAAAGCTTCCGTGATATTGTCGATGCAGTCGGCGGTGTGACGGTTGAAAATGATTTAGATTTCACTTACGAGGGCTACCATTTTAAAAAGGGAACCATTCACTTGGATGGCAAAAAAGCTCTTGCGTATTCAAGAATGCGATATGATGATCCAAGAGGCGATTTTGGCCGCCAGGAAAGACAGCGGCAAATTATTGAGGCGGTTATTGAAAAGGGAGCAAGCATTACATCCATTACAAAATTTGGAGAAATGTTTAAAGTCATTGAAAACAATGTAAAAACAAATCTTACATTTGATGAAATGTGGGCGATTCAAGAAAATTACAAAGATGCCCGAAAAAATATCATTCAGCATCAAATAAAAGGGAGCGGGAAAAAAATTAACGGCATTTACTACTATATTGTGCCTGAAGATGAACGTCTTTCCCTTTCCAACGAGCTGAAAAAACATTTGGGATTAAATAAAGAAACCGCTGAAAAGTAAGAAATAGTGCGGCAGTTCACCATTCGATCGCATTTTTATAAGAACTGCCGCACTTATAATAAAAATCCCCCAAGCCGAGAATCATTCAGCAGCATTATGATTTTCGTTTACAATCATAACAAGATGGCTTCTCATATAAAATAAAGGAATGGTATTCCTTCCCCTCATTGATCCTTCTCTTATATGTATCATTGATATGAGACGCACTTTTCATTTTGTTGTAAATGATACTCATATGCTTCTCCACAACGACTTTCTCATGATTGATTAAAACGATTGTTGAATGCTTTCCTTTTGAAACGACATGTCGAATAGCCGAATGCGCAATCCATTGGCAGTCTAAATGCTCCATTGATTTAGTAGGGAAAAAACAAAGATCAAGGGCAGGAATGCATACAGGAAGCATGCGCTGGCGCGGCAGGATTTTCTTAGCTGCCTCAATGATACCGTTAAGAGACACACCATAATAGTTGCAGCTCTCCGCCAAAAGATCCTTCGGCTTCTTTTTCACAAGATACTTTTCATACTTTTCAATAACAATTGTCCAACATTCCCCATACGTATTAAAAAAAGGAAGCAATGCTAACGTGTCACAAGTTAAAATATAATTTTTGACCTGCTCCACTCTTTCACCCCTTTTTCTTCACTATTTGACAATCCTTGCATGACATTAGACTTTTTTACTAGTTCTTTCGATGTATATTATACACGAATTTCAAGAAAATTTGGTAAATTTCTAAACTTTTTTGTAAAAAAAGAAAAAATTCCATGATAAAACCAAAAAATTAGTATAATATTATCATTACGAGGTGAACTTATCGTGAGAAAAAATTTGATGATGGGACGAATGGCATCTATTCTTTTATTTACTTTTTTTCTTTTAAGCATTTTTTTTATTACGTGGCGCTCGAAGCATGTCGATTCAAACGATTCTTTCGCAAGCATTGAACCTCAAATTCCGACCATCTTTGTCCATGGCTATAAAGGAACAATGCGCTCGTTTCAACATATGCTGCATCGTTTTGAATATGATTACCGCTGGGGAACAAAATCAATGGTCATTCGAGTTGATCGCATGGGCATTGTCCATATTTCCGGAACAATCCCACAAAACTTAAAAAATCCTTTTATACAAATTGTTTTTGAGGAAAACCGCACAAGTATTGAGGAAACGGCAAATTCTCTGAAAAAGGCAATGCGCTTATTAAAAGAAAACTATTCGGTAGACGAGCTATACATTGTGGCTCATTCGATGGGAGGACTTGTTTCGACAAAATATATCGAGGACACGAACAACTTGAAGGATTACCCGATTGTCCGCAAAATGGTGGTCATAGGCAGCCCGTTTCAAGGAATAGAACAGGAATCTTACCATAAGCTGAATACAGGTAAAGCAATCATTGATTTAAAGCCAGATTCTCTTGCTTTACTAGAAATATTGAACAACCGGGATCAATTTTCTAAAAAAACGAAAGTTCTCAATATCGCAGGGATCAATCCCGAGTATAAAGACAGTGATGGAGTTGTCTCCATCCAGAGCGCTCTCAGCGCTAGAAATATTGTTCCGTTAGAAAATTATCATGAAATCATTGTTAAAGATAAACTTGCCACACACAGCGGTCTTCATGAGCATCCGAAAGTGGACAAGTATATCGGCGAATTTCTATGGGGGTACAATTGAGTTGGGGAAAGTATTTCTTCAACCGAATGACCTTTTTTCAATAAAAACCCCGATTCTTCTCCCTCCTTTAAAAGGAGAAAGAAGAGTCGGGATAAATGTTTTATACATGAGATACAATGAGAACACATTTTCCTTTTATTGCGAAATCGCCCGTTTGGTTCGGCAGAATAAAATGAGCCCCTTTTTTTAGTGTGTATGAACGGCCATCATGAGTAAGCTCCCCGTCTCCCTCAATCACGCTTGCAAGAAGGAACGGATGATTTTGAACAAACTTCCCTTCGCCGTCAATCTCCCATTTGTAAACTGAAAAAAATTCGTTTTTGATAAATGTGGTAATCGTTGCTCCTTCCTTTACTTCCACAGAACGTTCAATCGTGTAATCTTTATGAGGAACAGTCGCCACCTCTATCGCTTGTTTCAAATGCAATTCTCTTTTATTTCCGTTTGCATCTACACGGTCGTAATCATACACTCTGTAAGTCGTATCAGAACTTTGCTGCGTTTCAAGGATGAGCGTTCCTTTGCAGATGGCGTGGATGGTGCCGCTCGGAACATAAAAGAAGTCGCCCGGTTTTATTTTTACTCTTCTCAGCAATTGATCCCATTTTCCGCTTTGAATCATGGATACGAGCTCTTCTTTCGTTTTGGCATGATGACCGTAAATGATTTCCGCATTTTCTGAGCAGTCAATGATATACCAGCACTCCGTTTTTCCTAATTCACCATTTTCGTGCTTTTTTGCATATCCATCATCTGGATGCACTTGTACGGACAAATCGTTGTTTGCATCAAGAATTTTCGTTAAGAGAGGAAATCGATCCCCTTTTATTCCGCCGAACAATTCTCGATGGTTGTCCCATAATTCACCCAATGTTTTTCCTTTAAACTTTCCTTCTGCTACAATGCTTTGACCATGCGGATGGGCAGAAATCGCCCAGCATTCTCCTGTTGTCTCCGTTGGAATTTTGTAATGAAAATGAGTGCGAAGGTTTGTTCCACCCCAAATTCGATCTTTAAAAACAGGCTTTAAAAAAATTGGAGACTGCACCACCTTGTTCCACTCCCTTTCTGCAATAATTTCCCCATTATTTATATTAAGCAGTTCTTGAAATTTTTTCACCTTTTTTCATTTTTTATACAGAGTTCGCTGAAGAGAAACCTTCAATATCAAAACAGAAAAGGATGCCGAATTCTTTAAAGCATCCTTTTCTTTTTGATTTGTTATCAAATTTTCGGATCACTGTTCGTTAGCATATACAGTGCCAGTCGCCTGACTGGAAACCTGCTCTTCTTGAGAAGCTTTTTCCGGATGAAACTCTCCTTCCATTTTTGACACAACAACTGTTGCGACACCGTTTCCAATTAAATTCGTAATCGCACGGGCTTCTGACATAAATCGGTCAACACCGATGAGAAGTGCGATTCCTTCAACCGGAACCATTGGAAATGCAGCCAAAGTAGCGGCTAATGTAATAAATCCGGATCCAGTCACACCAGCAGCGCCCTTTGAAGTCAGCATTAAAATTCCAAGTAGAGTCAGTTCTTGCCAAATGGTTAAATCGATCCCATATGCCTGTGCAATAAAGATAGCCGCCATTGACAAATAAATCGACGTTCCATCTAGGTTAAAAGAATATCCTGTCGGAACAACAAGACCAACAACAGACTTAGAACATCCGTACTTCTCAAGCTTTTCCATCAATTTTGGCAATGCGGATTCAGAGGAGGAAGTTCCTAATACAAGCAATATTTCTTCCTTTATATATGCGATAAATTTAAAAATGCTGAACCCGTAAAATTTTGTGATCAGTCCCAAAACGATCACGATAAATAAGAACATCGTCATGTAGACAGAGGCCATTAATTTTCCTAAAGACACAAGCGATCCCAGACCGAAATTTCCGATTGTATAGGCCATTGCACCAAAAGCTGCAATCGGTGAAATTTTCATAACCATATTTACGATGCCAAAAAAGATATTTGTCAATTGTTCAAACAAATTGATAACAGGTTTTGCTTTTTCCCCTAGTCTTGCCGCTGCTAATCCGAAAAGGACTGCGAAGAATAAAATCGGCAAGAGTTCTCCGTTTGCGAGCGCTCCCACTGCATTTTCTGGCACAATGCTCATGATAAAGTCTAAAGCACCGTGACTTGTTTCCTCTGCTTGTTTCGTATATTGAGAAATATCGCTTCCTTGCACACTATCGGTGTTAAAGCCCTCACCTGGCTTCATAATGTTTACAACAAAGATCCCGATAGCAAGAGCAATCGTCGTAACAATTTCAAAATAGATCAGAGCTTTCCCGCCGATCCTGCCTACTTTTTTCAGATCACCCATCGATCCGATGCCGATGACAACGGTGAAAAATACAATTGGTGCAATCACCATTTTCACTAGTTTAATAAAAATATCTGCCAAAATCTTTAATTTCGCTCCGAACTCAGGGAATAAAAATCCAACTGTAATCCCTAAAATGATACCGATAATAACTTGTACAGTCAGGTTTTTAAAGTTTATTCGCATCTATCTCTCTCCTTTCCCCTTTGATAACGTTTTCAAACTTCCGTACATTTATGTTAATAGAATGTTCAAAAAGTTTTAATATTATGGTTTTATTAATCTTTTTGTTCTTTTTGGTCTCAAAATTAATTTGAATGGCCAAAAATGAGAAAGGATCAGCACCTCCCTAGTCATTCTGGGAAACAGAAGCAGAAACTCTTAATAGATTCATTTTTGCTTTTCAACTACTCCCGCTTAAAGTCTAACGAGCTGGTCACTCCAAAGAAACGTAAACGGCTTGCTCTCCTTCCTTAACAGAGCTGGTTAACTACTGCCCAACGACTCTCATGCTTCAGTCGTAACTCCAACGATGACCATTTTCATAACCGATTGTCCATTTGTAACCCCAAAAAAATCAAAACACAACGGGCGATAAACCATGAAATCGAGTTTCTTAGAATCATTCATTCGTTTCAAATAGTTACTGCCGATAAGCTGAAAGGTTTTATTTCAGCCATTCCTGTAAAGAAAGTGCAGCCGCAGTGATGTCCATGTACTTTATCTTACATCTTTCCACCGAATGCTCGTTGGACTATTTCTTGTGGTGTACCATGCGTAAAAATGATTGAGAGCGGCGAATATAACACCTCTTTTTTTTCTCTCAAATTCCATAAAAAAAGACTGCCGCCTCGCGGACAGTCCATTTTTCAGCTGAAACGATGGCTAGTTCAGCTTGCTGCATTTCTTATTTCTTTTAATAGCTTTCCATATTTCACTTCATATTCTTGGTAAAGCGGCACAAATCGTTCCTGCCATTTCTTTCGCTCTTTTTCCGTTAACGTATGAATATGTATATTTGGATTTTGCCTCATTTCTTCAAGCTGTCTTATATTTTGCTGTTTTGATTGCTTCATATTCCAAGCTGTCGTTTCTTCTATTGCTTCCATAATTTGTTTTTGAACGTCTTTAGGTAGCTGATTCCAAAACGTTTCATTGACCATTACGACATATCCTAAATAACCGTGATTGCTAATTGTTACATACGGATGAAATTGATAAAATCTTTTTGAATAAATATTCGAAATTGTGTTTTCTTGTCCGTCAAATGCTTCCTCTTCTAATGATTCATAAACTTGATCAAATGAGAGGGCAATCGGTTCCGCTCCTAACATGTTAAATTGTTTTTTTATGACTTTATTAGGCATGATCCGAAATCTTTGGTCTTTGAAATCATCCGGATTTTTCATAAACATTTGACTATTTACCATTTGTTTGAATCCATTTCCCCAAAAAGCCAGTCCTTTAAATCCTTTCGGTTCTAACATACTGAGCAGCTCTTCGCCAATTTTTCCTGTTAAAACCCTTTCAACATTATCATCGTTTTGAAAAATAAACGGTAAATCTAACACTTCCCATTCCGGAACCAATTCTGCCACGTTTGAATAGGAAGGAGCAATCATTTGCACTTTGCCTTTTCTTAAAGCTTCTATTTCATCTTTATCTGAATATAATGAACCGTTTGGAAACACAATCACTTTTACTCGGCCCTTCGTCTTTTCCTCGACCAAATCTGCAAACCTTTGTGCAGCCAAGCCTTTTGGCGTATCCTCCGCCACTACATGGCTGAAATAGATTTTAATTTGCTCTTTTAGCCCCTCTTGCTCATCATCGTAAACCGGTGGATCATTTTGAGATTGTATAATGATATTATAGGAAAATAACGCAAAGGCTAACCCGGCACATACTATAGCCAAATACCTCACGATTTTTTTCTTCATGATTCATCACACCATTTGTTTTTGATCATTTTAACATAAATTATACCAAGCATGCTCTTTCTCTAAAGTAAAGGAAAGCAAATCTGTGATAAAATAAAGCAAGTATGAACGTTTAGCTAAAAGAGGTTGCCTTATGAAGCGATTACCAATCATATGGAAAATAACAGGTTTAATTTTTATTATTGTCTTTTTATCGCTTTTTTTCGGAGGATTATTTATTGTAAACGAATATTTAAACCAAAAAGAAGAAGAGCTTAAACAGCAATCTATATTAGCTGCGAGGACGGTTGCGGCGCTGCCTGAAGTCAGAAACGGGCTCAATGGAAGCATGAAAGATCGCCAGCTGATTCCTTCGATGATTGAACGTCTTCAAATCATTAACGGAACAGAATATATTGTTGTGCTCGATATGGATCGTACCCGCCTTTCCCATCCGGTCAAATCGTTAATCGGAACAAAATCGGAAGGAGAAGATGAGGGTCCTGCCTTTGCCGAACACACATATACGTCAAAAGCAAATGGAGAAATCGGCACTGTTATCCGCGCCTTTGTACCTGTCATGAATAAAGAACATAAACAAGTTGGAGTCGTCATCGCAGCCTATAAGCTTCCAAGCTTATATGAGCTGCTTGCAAATTTAAAATCGCAAATTTTTTCGATTTCTTTTCTTGTCTTACTATTAGGCGGTTTGGGGGCCTGGCTCCTGGCAAGACATATAAAAAAGCAGATGTTTCACTTGGAGCCTTTTGAAATAGCTAAAATGCTAGTTGAACGAACTGAAACATTTAATGCTATGCACGAAGGAGTCATTGCCATTGATAAAAATGAACGTATAACTATTTTTAATGACCGTGCCAAACAAATGATGGGCATTGAAGGAGATGTGATCGGAAAGCCGATTCGCGACGTTATTTCCGACACCCGACTCCCGGAAATATTAGTAATTGACCGTCCTATTTATAACAAAGAATTGCAGGTAAGGAATCTAAGCATTTTAAGCAATCGCATCCCGATCAGAGTGAATAACGAAACGGTCGGAGCTGTCGCCATTTTCCAGGATCGAACTGAAATCAAAAAGCTTGCGGAAGAATTAACCGGAGTGAAAGCTTTTGTCCACGCGCTTCGTGTTCAAAATCATGAACATATGAACAAATTGCACACGATAGCAGGTCTCATTCAGCTTGGACATAAAGAAAAAGCGTTAGAATATGTATTCAAAATAACGGAAGAGCAAGAAGAGCTGACAAACTTTTTAACTGAACATATTAAAGATGAAAGCATATCAGGCCTTTTACTCAGCAAAATCAGCCGGGGCAAAGAGCTCGGAATTAAAGTAGTCATTGACAGAAACAGCCATTTGGAGCGCTTCCCAAAAAATATCGATCATAACGACCTGGTGATCATCATTGGGAATTTAATTGAAAATGCTTTTGATGCCTTTCAAGAGTCGACTGATCCTGACAAAGAAATATTCGTCAGCATCGATCAAAATAAAGAAATTTTCACGATATTAGTTGAAGATAACGGTCCTGGCATAGACGATTCTGTATTACCGAACATTTTTGAAAAGGGTTTTTCCACAAAAAACAAGCAAAATCATGGAATAGGCTTATATCTGGTCAAACAAATTGTTGATCAAGCAAACGGTCACATTCAGGTTGAGTCGCAAAAAGGTACGGGAACTACATTTATCATCACATTTGATATGTAAAAACAAAGGGGGCAAAAAATTTGAACAAAAAAATTAGTGTATTGTTGATCGAAGATGATCCCATGGTTCAAGAGGTGAATAAACAATTTATCCAAAAAGTCGACGGCTTTACTGTGATTGGAATCGCAGGGAACGGAAAAGAAGGCATAGAGCTTGTTCGGGAATTGAAACCTGAACTAGTTATTATAGATATTTACATGCCTAATCAGGATGGATTAGAAACGCTTAAGCAAATCCGGTCAGAGGGTCATTCCATAGATGTCATTGCGATTACCGCTGCGAGAGATATGGAAACCGTTCGCCGCGTTCTGCAAAACGGTGCTTTTGACTACATTATGAAACCGTTTAAATTTGAACGGCTCCAACAATCATTAAAAAACTATTTGCTTTATCATAGCCAGCTGAAGGAAAAAGAAAAATTAACGCAAAAAGATGTAGACACTATGTTGTTAAACAATAAATTCAAGAACAAGCCAGAGGATCCAGACCTGCCTAAAGGGTTAAACCAAGTAACACTTGATAAGATCATCCGTCTCCTCCAAAATCAAAAAGAACCGATTTCCGCTGAAGAAGTTGCGGAAGGAATCGGTATTGCACGCGTTACTGCACGAAGATATTTAGACTACTTGGCGAAAATCAAAAAAGTCTCAATCCATGTTCAGTATGGCAGCATCGGAAGACCTGTCAATCGATATATGTTTCATTCTGATTAAGCTTGGCTAGAGGTGAAAAACAAACGAAAAAATCATTGAGCTGGACCACTTTTCTCATTTTTAAATTGCTAGGACAAATAAATGCTATGTTGGCTTTATCAGGGGAACAGTCATCGCACGTTGAATACTAATGGTGTCAATTTTCTCTTATCGGATATTTTGCTTTTTCAATCGGGACATAGAAAGGCTTTCGAACCCACATTATGAGTTCTCAATAACAACGATTATTCTAGAAACAAGTTCAGAATTTTCCGCCGACTTTGCCTTTCAATGCGTTGAATTTTCAACTTTTGCTCCTCCTCCCTTGCTTTCCTTCAACCTATTGTCCGCTCTTTATCTGTTCCTTCGCCATTACCATTTTCAACTTTGCTTTTAAATTTTTTACCCCACTTTTTTAGTGGAATAACTGCCTTGTCATGATCCGTTACAAAATACCCCATGCTAAACAAAGACACGTGATTTTTTTAAGTAAGCGTCGACGTTTTAAATCGGCAAAATATTTCAGCAAAATCAAAAAAAAACTCCAACTTCAAAACTTAATGATTTGAGAGTTGGAGCATAGTATTTTTATTTAACTTTTCTATAAATCGGCCCATGGGATTGAATTAACAGGGTATTACCAGTTTTCAACAATAGCTGCAGCAGTCTGTTCATCGATAATTAAAACATTGATGAAGCCCCCGTTTAGTGCACCTTTTATACTTTCAAGTTTATGAATTCCTTCAACAACAGCAATCACTTGGTCAACCTTCTTTAATTCGTTTAACGAAACTCCAATGACTTTGTTTGTAAATGAATTAATAATGACATTCCCACTTTCATCAAAAAAGCGAAATCCTATATCACCAACTACACCAAGCTTCCGTAAATAATGCAAATCATTATCTTCTAAATAACCTAGCTTACGAAGCGTGGATGATTTATGCGGGTTGCCGATCCCAATAACCGCCATATCTATATTCCGTCCTTCTTCAAGCACTGCTTCGATATCCGGCATTGCTAATAATCTTTCCTTTAATTCTTCTGTCTCCACAATCGCTGGGGCATATAAATAAAGACAAGTGCAATTCATCTTTTTAGCCAATTCATGAGCAAGTTGGTTTGCATGAATTTCGACAAATTTTCTTCCCATCCCCCCTTCAAGTGGAATAATTTTTAAATCTTCTTTTCGAATATAAGGAAATTCTTTCACAAGTTCTGCGAGCGTAGTCCCCCATGAAATACCTAACCTTTTCACCGATTTTAAATTTTTGGAAAGATAATATGCGCCCGCACGTGCTACAGCTTGCTTAATCATATCAGGTGTTAATCCTACTGTAGGTACGACAATGGCATCCTTCAATCCGTAATGTTTCTCCAATTTTTGCTCCAGTTCAACTGTATGGGCGCTTTCATCTTTAATAAATATTTCTATAATTCCTGCTTCTTTAGCTCGTTGCAGCATTTTTGAAATAATCGGTCTTGACACTCCTATTTTTTTCGCTATTTGTTCTTGCGTCCAACCTTCCATATAATATAAAGTGGCCACTTTAACAAGTTGTCTTTTTTCATCCCACGTTAACATTTCGTCACCTCTTCTTTTTTTCTCAATATCATTTGATCCATCTGATTACTTATATAATTCTATAATAAACATTTCATGAGATGAATAAAAAGCTTCTGTTTTCAAACGAATAAACTTACTCTTTTATAAAGGAAAAAAATAAGAGCTTATTTACAAATTTGTTTTACTAAATGTTAATTAGTATAACAATTGTAAATAAGCCCTTTTTACATCACGCTATTATTTTTTACTTTTGTCTATAATGTTTCTTGCGACGTCAAAAAATGATTCAGATATGGTTGGGTGAGGATGGATCATATTGGCCAGTTCTTCTACAGTGCCTTCCAGGGATATGAAAGAGGAAGCTTCTGAAATCATTTCGGTCACGTGTGGGCCAACCATTGTGACTCCAATTATTTCTCCATATTTTTCATCATACACTATTTTTATAAATCCTGATGTGTCGCCAGAAACAAGCGCTTTTCCATTTCCGGCAAGATCAAATCTTTCAGCCTTTACTTGCAGCCCTTTGCGCTCGGCCTCCTCTTCTGTCAAGCCAACACTAGCTACTTCTGGAAGCGTAAAAATGCACCTGGGAACAACTTTTTCATCCATTTTCCGTTCACAGCCTGCTGCGTTCGATGCGGCAACAATTCCTTCCATATATGCCGCATGCGCCAGCTGATATCCTCCTATGACATCGCCGACAGCATAAATATTCGGATAGCTCGTTTCCATTTTTTCGTTCACTTTAATAAAAGGCCCGTTTTGTTCTAGCTTTACTGCCTGAACGGCAGATAAATTAGGTTTTCTTCCAACGCTTACTAAAAGCGCCTCCCCTTCTACCGATACCGATTCGCCTTTTTCATTTAGACATTCGACAATGGTTTTGTCTCCGTTTTGTTTCACGCTTGTTACTTTCGCATCTGTTAAAATTTGGACTCCTTTTTTCTGCAGCGATTTAGCAAGCGCTTTGGAGGCGTCAGCATCTTCAGTTGGGATAATCCGTCCGGCCATTTCAATGATCGTTACATTTGTTTTTAGACTGGAAAAAATAGTCGCTAACTCCACCCCAATGACTCCGCCGCCAATTATGGTTAGGGAGCTTGGTATTTTTTCAATATCAAAAATGGTATCGCTTGTATAAAAAGACGCAGAGTCCAGTCCATCTATTGGGGGAACGGAAGGAGATGAACCGGTTGCCACAATAATTTTGTCTGTTTGAACACGTTCCTCTTTTTTATCCGAAACTACTTTTACAATATTTCCTTCTTCTACAAAGCCTTCTGCCTCATATACATCAATTTTTCCTTGCTTTAACAAAAACATAACACCGTTTCTGAGACGGGAGATGACTTCGTCTTTGCGCTTTTTCATTTTGTCTAATGAAATCGTGATGTTGTCCGTTTGAATTCCCCATTCTCTTGATAATTCAATTGCCTCAATAATTTCAGCGTTTTTCAACCATGTTTTGGAAGGGATGCAGCCTCTATTTAAACATGTGCCGCCCAAAAAATCTTTTTCGACTAGCATTACTTTTTTTCCAAACCGTGCTGCATGAAGTGCTGCCATGTAGCCTCCTGGTCCACCGCCAATTACTGCAATATCATACGATTTTGTCAAATTGAGCCCCCTCCTTATAAGATCATTTCATACGGGTTTTCAAGAATGCGTTTAACTTCTGCCAAAAATTCTGCAGCAGGTGCTCCATCTATTACACGGTGATCAAAAGACAGGCTGGCTGTCATCATCGGCCGAATGACGATTTCCCCGTTGACTACTACAGGTTTTTCTTGGGTTCTACCAACACCTAAAATGGCTATTTCCGGCTGATTAATAATCGGTGTAAATACATCTATCGGATACATGCCGAGATTGCTGATCGTAAAGGTAGAGCCTTTAAGCTCGTCAGGCCGGAGTTTTTGTTCCCTTGCACGTTTGCTTAAATCTTTTGCTTCTGCACAAATAGCGGTCAATCCTTTCTGCTCAACTTGTTTAATTACCGGCACCATTAAACCGTCTTTTACCGCAACTGCCACTCCAACATTAACTTCATTTTTATAAATGATTTCATCATGCTCCAAATGAACGTTCACTTCAGGGAATCGTGATAAAGCTGTACCGACTGCTTTGATCATAATGTCTGTATAAGTTAAACGGAATCCAGTTTGTTTTTCGACAACCGGAAGAAGCGCTGTTCTCATTTCGATTGCTTTTGTCATATCAATATCGCTGGCCAATGTAACATGTGGAGCAGTAAAGGCGCTTTGCACCATTCTGTCGGCAACCACTTTCCGCAATCCGGATAGTTTCTTCCGAACTTCAGACTGCTGAGCTTTCTGACTTGATGCTTGAATGGCGTTGATAACATCCTGTTTCATCACCTTGCCTCCTGCACCTGAACCTTGAAGCGCCTTCAAGTCTATATTCTCATGCTCTGCAATTTTTCTTGCCAGCGGCGATGCTTTCGGTTGTGCCTTTTCTGTTTCTAAATATTGCTTCACATCTTTAAGGTGTATGCGTCCTTTTGGCCCGCTTCCTACAATGTTTCGAAGATCCACTTTCGCTTCTTTTGCTAAACGTCTTGCGGCAGGTGTGGCTCGTACTTTACCATTCTCATTGCTTTTTACTTCGACAGCGTCTTCGTTTGTTTCAGACTGTTCAGTCTTTTCACCGGATTGTTCGTTTGATTCCTCTGATAAAGCCGGCGGCTCGTCAGGAACCTTTTCCCCCGGTTCGCCGATATATCCGATCACTTGATTGACCGGAATTTGGTCATCCGGTTGGAAATATTTTTTCAACAATATTCCTCTGTCATATGCCTCAACTTCAATATTGATTTTATCGGTCATTATCTCAAATAACGGTTCGCCGATATCAACGGATTCTCCTTCTTCTTTAAACCATTGAAGGAGTGTGCCGACTTCCATCGTACTGCTCAGCTTCGGCATAAAAATTTCTTTTGCCATCGGTTCTCCCCCCTTTTTATTTAAATTGAACCGTTTCTTTTACTGCTTTTATAATATCCGGTACTTGCGGGACAGCTGCTTTTTCTAGATTCGGATTATAAGGAATAGGGACAGGTAGCCCGCCAAGACGTTTGATTGGGGCATCGAGATAATCGAAGGCCTCGCTCTCTGCAATGACACTTGCGATTTCACCGCCATATCCTCCGCGTTTTACAGCTTCATGGACGACTACAACTCTACCTGTCTTTTTCACAGATTCGACGATCGTTTCTTCATCCAGCGGGACAAGTGTTCTTGGATCGACAATTTCGACGTCAATTCCTTCTTTTTCAAGCTCTTTTGCCGCTTCTAATGCTTTATGCACCATAATCGCTGTTGCAACAATCGTCACATCTTTACCTTCCCGTTTAATATCCGCTTTTCCTAATGGAATCGAGTATTGTTCTTCTGGAACGTGGCTTTTTGTTTTGTAAAGGAGTTTGTGTTCGTAGAAAATAACTGGATTATCATCGTCAATCGCTGCTTTTAATAATCCTTTTGCATCGTAAGCTGTTGACGGCTGTACGACTTTCAGCCCCGGAATGTGCGCCATCCAAGCTTCTAAACTTTGAGAATGCTGGGCAGCTGCGCCTGTACCTGATCCGGCAGGAGTTCTTACAACCATCGGAACTTTCCCCTTACCTCCGAACATGTATCGGAGCTTTGCAGCTTGGTTCACAAGCTGATCCATAGCGATTGTGATGAAATCTGAAAATTGAAGCTCCAAAATCGGCCGCATGCCTGTCAGCGCTGATCCGACAGCCGCACCTGCAATGGCCGCTTCAGAAATTGGCGTATTTCTCACGCGTTCCGGACCAAATTCCTCGATCATCCCCCGCGTGACACCAAATGCACCGCCGTAAACCCCGATATCCTCGCCTAATATATAAACATCTTCATTTTTTCTCATTTCTTGACTCATTGCTTCTCGAACTGCTTCTAAATAAGTGATCTCTCTCATCGCTTTTCCCCTCCCTAAATTTACGCATAAACGTCTTCAAGCAATGTATCAACAGACGGTTCTGGACTGTTTTCCGCAAATTTAACAGCGTCTTCAATTTCCTGGAATGCTTCTTCTCTCAGTTGTTCAGCCTTTTCTTCTGTTAATACTCCTTTGTCAATCAAGTACTCTTTAAACCGTTTGATCGGATCTTTTTTTCTCCACTCTTGCTCTTCTTCACGAGTGCGGTATTTTTTTGCATCGCTTTTTGAGTGGCCTTTCCATCGATATGTTTTTGCTTCAATCAGCACAGGGCCCTTCCCTGATCTGGCATGTTCAACAGCTTCATAAACTGTATTCATCACTTCAAGCATGTCGTTTCCATCGATTACTTTGCCTGGAATACCGTAAGCCTGTGCACGATCTGCTATATTTTCAATATTGAACATCTCTTTTACAGACCCGCTCATTCCGTATTGATTGTTCTCGCAAATGAACACAACTGGAAGATCCCAAATGGAAGCAAGGTTTAACGATTCATGGAAGCTTCCTTCATTTGCTGCACCATCTCCGAAGAAGCACAATACAACATACCCCTCATTTTTCATCTTTGAAGTTAATGCCGCACCGACTGCCAAAGGAATGCCTCCGCCAACAATTCCGTTTGCCCCTAGGTTTCCTTTCTCTACATCTGCAATGTGCATGGAACCGCCTTTCCCTTTACAGTATCCGGTCACTTTGCCAAACAGTTCGGCCATCATTCTATCGACTGTTGCACCTTTAGCAATGCAATGGCCGTGACCCCTGTGCGTGCTGGTAATTTTATCTTTCTCTTGCAAAACGGCAATTGATCCTGCTGCTGTTGCTTCTTGTCCTACACAAAGGTGAGTCGTTCCATGAATCATCCCTTTTGCAAAAAATTGGTCGACTTTTTCATCAAAATATCGAATCAGCCACATTTGTTTATACAATTCAACTAATCTTTCATCCGTTATAAATGCTGGAAGTACATGATTACTCATTTCTTCCACCTCTCCTTTACATTTGTTCTTTATAGTTACTTTTGTAATAAATATAGAGTTTTTTCCGAAAATAGTCAAGGAATATCTATATAAGCTTATTTATTGGAGCCTTTCAAAATAGTGGAAGTACTCAAGCTTCTTTCTTTTGTTTGGTAAACTAAAGATAATCGAGGGGCTGCAACCATGTTTTATGCAAAAAAAATGGCTGCCAATTTGTAGTTATGGCAGCTCAGCTCTTTTAGACAAAATAGAAAACATACGAAATCAAGCAGAGAAAAACGGTTTATTGTTTTTTACTTGATTTATTTAGGGACTTATCAAACACCATCTTACACATATGATTAATTTTTTTAGGTCAAAGCATTTCCGCTGTTTTTTCATCTGTAATTAACACATTTATTAACTTCCCTTTTAAAACGGCTTTGATCGCATCGACTTTTTCCAGTCCTGCTGCCACTCCAATCACAAACGGAATTTCTTTTAATTTTTCAATATTAAAAGAAATGATTTTATCATTCCAAATATTTAAAGGGGCGCTTCCGTTTTCATCGATAAACTTATAGCAAATATCGCCAACAGCATCGAGTTCATTAAAATATTGTCTATACTTTTTTCCCAGCTCTGATCTCGTAATGGTTGAGTGTTTAGGTGAACCGCCGATTCCTACGAGGATGATATCCGCTTTTTCGGCAAGGTTAAAAATGCTTTGTATAGATGTTTGGGTCATAAACAATTCCTTATCTTTTTTGCTGTCAGCCATCACAGGGGCATGGAGAAGCTTATAATTTGCCTTCAATTTTTCAGCAAACATCGAAACAAGAACATTGGCATGTATATCTACCCGTTCATCCCCCATTCCTCCTACAATCGGAACAAAGGTCGTGGAGGAATAATTAAGGTTAGCTGGCATCTGCTTCGCAACAGAAAGCAATGTCGTGCCAGAAGAAACCCCGACAATTTGTCCGTCTTTCAATATCCTTAATAAATATTTGCTCGCATATTCCCCGATATTTTCCAAATCCGGTCCGTTTCCTAGATTCGGAACGCAAATGACTTCCCGAAGTCCATATTTTTTTTCAATTCTTGCTTCTATATTCATGAGAGGATGATTTGAGCCGTCATGAATTTTAATTTCAACAATTCCCAATTCTCTTGCTTTTGATAAATATTTTGAGATCAGCGACCGGCTTACACCGAACACTTTTGCGATTTCTGATTGTGTAGCTCCTTCCGCATAATACATATGAGAAATTTTCACAAGCAGCCTTCTATCTTCCAATAATTCCCCACTTCTTTCTATAAAATCTAGGTTCGTATTAAATTATAATGGTAACAGAAAGAAAATTGTTATTTTTCAAAGCGAATTTCTTTTCCAACTTCGATATGTGGGAAAGTAAAAGGCTCGACAAAAACAGCTCCTGGAAGCACATGTTCATTTGGTTTGGAAAAATAGATCGAAATATGGCCTAATTCCTTTAAATTTTTGTTTGCTGCCGAGCCGACTGCTGTGATGAAATATTCTTGATCGCCCCATATAATTTTTCCGCCCTCAACAAGCGGCTCATCCGACACATCGCCTTCAAATTCATGAATAACAGATACTTCTCTAAGCTCTTGAGGAGCATTAGGTCCAAAGAGAATTAAAACTTTTTCTTCTTCAAATGATGGGACTAGAGTACCGATTTCACGAATAATCGTTTTCGACATCTTCTGATCCTCCTTGAAATCCTATTCATTATTGATACATGCCGATGCTTGCGGCATATGCGATTAAAACTGCAAGAACTCCTGTGATTAAACGGCTGTACAATACAGCTGGCACACCGTATTGAATCGTTTCTGGCTTCGCTTCTCCAAGAGACAAACCGACAGGGACAAAATCCGCACCCACTTGACCATTAATGGCAAATAGAGCCGGCAAAGCAAATTGAGGCGGAATGTTGCCCGCTGCAATTTGGGTTCCAATTAATACCCCAATGACTTGCGCAATAACAGCTCCAGGACCTAACACCGGTGACAGAATCGGGATTGTACATACGATAACGATGACGATCAATCCCCATAAAGAACTGGCAAGAGGAGAAAGAGTATTAGCGATCAAATCACCGATTCCCGTATAATTAATTATACCTATTAACATACTAACAAAAGCCATAAATGGAATAATATTTTTAATCAGCATATCAACAGAATCGCGTCCCGCCTGATAAAAAGTACCAGTTACTTTTCCTATTCCTCTTGAAAACTTCATTAATATATTTTCATTGTTTTCACGGTGTTCCTTTTTTACTTGTTCGTATTGAGAATTAAATGCTTCCTTATCCTTCACATTGAATTTTGGACTGTCTTCTTGCTGCTCCGTTTCCGAAGCATCCGTCTGAATGTTTTGTTCTTCTGCTTCGTCCGCAAGATAAATATCCTTCACAGTAACACCCGATACAAAAATATCTTCTGTAATGTGTTTCGCCAATGGACCAGAAGGTGAAGAAGGAAGAATATCAACGGTTGGGATTCTTTTCATTGGATACAAACCAATTCTGGCTGTTCCGCCGCAGTCAATCACGACACACATCATTTCATCTTCCGGAACTGAATTTTTAAAACCATCTACAGCTTCAGTGCCTGTTAATTCTGCTATTCTCGCTGCTACAGGATGGATGCCGCCGCCTGTAATGGATACAACTTTTTGTTTCTTTCCTTTCGGTTCAATGCGCAAGCCTTTTCCCCAGCCGCCAGAACCTTTTGCAACAAAAACAGCTCGTTTTGACATATGTTCTCCTCCTCTTTAAAATTTGAACTCGCTTTCATTTTTGCCCAAAATTTAAGATTTCGCTTCCATTCTGCGCGCCAAAAATTTTGTTATATATTCCGTAATAATTCCCCGCAACAAAATAACTACGATCCCTACGAGAAAATAACGAACAGCAAGCTCTGACATAGAATAGCCCGCTTCTTTTATTCCGTTGGCAATTCCTAAATAGACAAATAATTCTCCTGCGTTTGCATACGGGAACAACGCCGTCACCGGATGAACAAACGATACAGCTGAATCATAAAACGCCGGCTTTTGTTTTTCTGGCAAAAAGCGTCCGAACGTATAACACATCGGGTTTGTTAACAGCAATACTGATAATATCGGCATGACAGTATATCGTAACAGCATATACTTCGAAGCAAATTGTATCGCTCTATTGACCCGCTCTTCACCAATAAATTTAATAACTGCATAAGTAAATGTAAGCAAAACAACCAAAGTCGGGATAATGCCTGTAAACATACCCATAAACGTTTCTCCGCCAGCCTGGAACATTCCGATAAAATGTTCACCAATCCATTTCAACCATTCCATCTTTCACTTCTCCTTTCAGCACATTTTATATTGAAAGCTTTTTCTTTGAAATGGAAACGATAGCATTTTCGGCCGCCATCGATAAAGCCGCCAAAAATGAAGGGATTTGCCTCTTTTTTCCTGCAGCATTTTCTGTGAATTCATGGTGATCATCCAAAATTTTGGCTACATGATGGCCAATGTATTTTTCATATTTTTTAAACTTTGAGAAAACTGAAATACCTTTTAGAATATAGCAATCTTCTATAACATAATCCTTGTTCACTACAATCATTGCCATAGCGCCGGAACTAAATTTTCGCCGATTCATGCCTGAGTACAAAAAATACCCTTCTTTACCCTTGTAACGGCTTACAATTTTGTCGACATATTTTTTATAATGTCTGACTTGTATAATTGTCGCCACATATTGAATGAGCAAAATCATGGTTAAAATGATAGCAAGCTTCAAAAAGAATCACCCCCTTTGCGCTGCACAAATGCATTTTTTAGTTAGAAAATAGATGATCTTGAAGAGATCTTAATTTCCAAACGGTTGTGGATGGATCTAGCTCGACATCATCTAATGTTAAAAATTGACCTTGTTTAATGGAACGTTTTGCAACAATGTTTCCACTGATTAAACCGATTGGGATGTGTGAATTTTTCTTCATCTCTTGATGAGTTTCAAGCACGCCTCTTACTGAGTAGCCGCCGATGCCATCAATGGCTTCTCCTGCTTGAATATCGCGCTTGGCAACAGCGACTGTTTCTGAAACTGGCGCCCCTAATGGATGAATCGATGTATCGTGTTGCAATACTGCTTTTGCAATCGTAATAGGAGTTTCTAAACTTGCTAGATGATAAGGCCGGTAAAGAACGTAATGAGGGCCTTTGCCAACTTTCAAATATCTTAATTCTGCATCTACAGGTTCTAATTCGCTTTTCACAATGACAAACACGCCCGGTGCTAATCCGTTTACATATTCAACTACTCCGAATTGACTTAAAACACCGCCGTTTTCTTGTAAATTCAACTTGTCGGCAACCGTTTCCAAATTTGCTTCCACGCCGTGCATACCAACTTTATCTGGAATGAGACCTGTAGCGTTGCTTAATAAATTCATTTCAGCCATTGTTTTTGTGCCGTCTTGGAACGCTGCAAGCATATGGGCGCTCATATGTTTTTGAGCAGCTTCTTCCTTGCATGTATCCGGATTGGCGTTTGGTATGAACGGGTTGTTTTTCCCTTTCCCAGCAACAAGCACTTCAAGACCCATTGTCTTCGCAAACTCATACAGTTCAAGCGTTGCTGCCGGTTCATCTCCCGCAGATCCTGTATAAACTAATCCGGCTGATGTAAACAAATTGTGCATAATTGATCCAATTGTAATATCTACTTCAACGTTAAGCAGTACTAAATGTTTTCTAGATCTTAATGCTTCCAGTGAAATGTTTGCACCAACTTCAGGAACCCCTGTAGCATCTACAATGACTTCTACTTCATCAGATTGAATCACTTTTCGGTAATCACTGCTGACAAGAACAGGATGTTTTTTCGTTAATTTCGATTGATAATAGCTGCTGGCTCTTTCTGCCGCTTCAATATTGACATCACAAATCCCTCTGACTTCCATGCCAGGTATGCGTGAGATTTGGGAAATCAGACTGAATCCCATTTGCCCTGCACCAACAACACCTACTTTAATTGGCTGGCCGTCACGTTCCCGTGAAAGCAACTCTTGATAAATAGACATGTTTCCAGCTCCTTCTAGGCAATTTTTTGTCGTATGTGCATGTACCCTGTAACATTTGTTACGGCTTATAACATTTGTTAATCGTTTGTAATCCTTATTATATTCCAGATGTTTAAAAAGTCAATAAATTCTTGAAAGTATTTTTCAAACTTTTTATACTTTGAAATACATATTAAAATTTGGTTATAATGATTTAAATCGTTGAAGATGTTTTATCAATTGTTGGCATTTAGAAACATTTTTATAGAAGGAAATGAATGCAGCTTTGAATAATATACTTAGTGTAGAGAAGGATTTTGGAGAATTCATCCTTCATAAAAAGAGGTGAAGAACGTGGAAATTAAAGAAATGGAAGCAACGTTATTTTGTATTCATTGCAATGAGGAACAAGATCACATCATTACTTACATTAACGATAAAATTTCAAGGATAGAATGTGCAAACTGCCATCACACAGTTGAAATAAAAATTGATTTATTAAACGAATTTTACCATGAGGTGTATGAAAAAATTGTTCATAAACCGGCTGAGATTACAGAGGAATACCGGAATGACCTCAGTAAATTTTTGCTTTCCCTTCCGATCCGGATCATAAAAAAGCCTTACAGCATTTATAAATATATGAAGCAAACACGAGATGTTTTTAAAACATTTAAAGAGAAGCAAAAACGGAAAAAGTAGCTTTTTTCGGCTTTCCATGCAGTTTAAATCTCCGAATCCCTTAAATGTTTACAGCCTCTTTACCTGGATTTATGCCGATTAATTGCCGGTAGTTAATAAAAAAGCAATACGGCAATTTCAACGAAATTTTTCTCCATTTTCCCCCATTTAGCTTGACGAGCAGAAAACGTTAATTTTGAATTAATAAAAAAGGGGTAGCAGCTTTTAGAAGAGAATATAATAAGTATGAATAGCCAAAGATTTATTCGGCATAAGTAGACATGGTTCGACTTAGTGATGTAAAATGATTCTGAATAGGGGAAACATGTTTTCTAGTCATTTCTTCGGAATGGAGCTTTCCCTTATTAATATTTTGTATTTTCATGCATTTGCAAATGAATTTGATTTAAAATTGGACTTTTACGTTTACTTTTTTTAATTGCGATTATGTTGTTTCTAAATAAAAACAAACATTTGGGTTAAAAGGGTTCTATACCAAATGTTGAGGTAGAAGAAATTTCTTAAAAAATAAAAAAGCATTTACGAAATGCTCTCTTTTATAATGAAAGTGGCAAAACCTCATTAAAAAGGAGACTTCGTAAATGCAAGACTATTTGCATCCCAGAGCTGATTGGATTGGAAAATGTAATGGCGTCAAAGATTGTGGAGACAGATACGCACCTTGAATTTTTCTCGAAACCAAACCTTGTTATCAACATGGCCCTCAATGCTGGAAGAGGCAAGATCCATTCATGATTATGTCTGCAGAAGATTCGAGATATCAAGTTTCGTGGAATGTATGCGTACCTCATTCTGAAAAAGCGTCGTTATAAATGTACATCTTGCGGAAAACGTTTCTTTGAATTATATGCCTTTTAGGGCGTTATCAGCGTCATACGAAATTTGTCCTTCAAGCTCTTCTTATCAAAAGGAGAACGGCCAATTTTAAGGAAGTGTCTAAAGATATTGGATGATGATACTCAACGGTTATTCGATATTTTGACCGTTATGATACTTATGAAAGCCACTCATTACCACGAATTTTAGCCCTTGATGAGATCAAGTGGACAACCGAAAAAGGAACATATCAATGTGTCATTGGTGACCCTCAAGGCTACAAGGTATTGGATGTCATTCAAGACTGAAAGTTGGTCCAAGTTAAAAGATTATTTTCGCTCTTTACCGATTTATCGTATTCAAATGGTAGTCATGGATATGTGGCAGCCGTATAAAATTTTGGCCCAACAACTCTTTCAAAATTCGATTATCATCGTGGACCAATTCCATTATGCGCGCCAAAACTTTTGGGCACTCGAACCAAGACAAAGATCGAAACTCGATGAAAAAGTTGCGGTTTCTCTTCCATAAATCGAAAAAGAAGCTCATCACACGTAAACAGGAACTCTCAATATTATTTAGAGTTGCCCCCGATTTAAGGAAAGCTTACCAAGTGATAGAAGTCTTTAAAAAATAGATGACACAAAATAATGAGCGAAATGCAAGGTCAAACTTAGAACTGCTGTATTAAGCTATTGATAAATCGGGACTGAATGAGAAACGAATCTTTAAAAGCTGGGAAAAAGAAATTATCCATTCATTTATTTATCCCTACACCAACGGTTATTTAGAAGGGATTGACAATAAAATTAAAGTGATGAAACGAATTTCTTATGGTATTCGCAACTTTGATCGACTCAGAAATAAGATATTATGCTCACTTATCTAACTTTCATACATATAAAAGAGGTGCTCTTCACATCAAGTACACCCAATAATTGACATAGAACCGTTAAAGGAAGGTGAAATGATCATGATGATTGGTGATCGCATAAAGCAGCTTAGAAAAAACAAAGGTCTTACGCTATCTGAACTGGCTGAACAAGCAGGGGTGGCAAAATCTTATTTAAGTTCTATCGAACGGAATCTTCAATCAAACCCCTCTGTCCATTTCTTGGAAAAAATATCATCCGTTTTAGATGTTCCTGTTAATACATTAATAAATGGGGAAAATGAAGAAAATACGAATGTTCTTGATCCTGAATGGATGTTATTAGTACAGGAAGCAATGAATTCCGGAGTATCGAAAGAAGAATTCCGTCAGTTTTTAGAATTTACAAAAAAATGGAAATTACAGGAAAAGAAAGATCTAAATGTTAACTAAAATTTTTATATTTGTTTAGAAAAATGAACCTCTCTTCGGTTATGATTTTTTTGCTTATATTCCGCAAGGGCGGCAGAATATTTTAATACATTGCGACAGAATATTCCTTCCATGGAAGTAAGATCAGAACGACATGATGGGCACAACCATTTTCTTTCAGAGCAGCTGCTATATGAAAAACGCAGACAATTAGGACAATATTTTTTGTACACCGCTTCCTCCAAGCGCTTCATAACTCATGAAGCTGATCTTTATGTTTATTTCGTTTTTGAAAGAAAAAAATGGCTCCCATCGCGAAAAACATTATCCCAACAAGAATAAATGCATAAAAGTTTGTCGCAGTATTTGGCAAAAGTAAACCTTCATTATTCCCGCTGCCATACGTTTGAATACTGTCTAAAGAAGAATTTGCCTGAAAAACAATTTTAAAAGAAGTTTCTAACCCTTGATATTCATTTCCTAACTGTTCAGGAAATGTGATTAAAAATGTCAACTGGTCTTCTTTGGAACTTTGGATATTTCGCGGTGTAAAACCTTTAAAATCTTTTAACAATCCTTTAAACAAAAGATTTTTTTGACCATCTTTAACCTCTAAAGTTAAAGCATCAAATAATTTTTTTGATCCTTTTATATTTTCAATTAAAGTATTATATTGTATATCAGCATTTTCAACATTCTCGATAATGACCGTTCTTTCAGCCCAATCGCCTGGTTTCATGTTTTCTACTTGAAATAGCATATGGTTTGAATGAAGATTTTTTAAAGCGATACCTATTTGTGTTTCAGCGCTGAAATTTTGAACTTGCATTATGAGCCAGACAAATAAAAAACATATGAAACATCGTCCAATTGATTTGACCATGTATTTCCTCCATTATTGATTTTGAGAATGGTTGAAGTCTTCTTTTGCAGTTGATTGCTTCAAATTTTTATCAATTTCTGCAAGTGCCCGAAAAATGCTGATTAATGAGTAGCTGAACAGAATAATGCCTGGTATGATTAAAAGAATAACGCTTCCTTGTTTAGAATTGGCGAAATTCATAAAATAGCCAATATATGGGATGGTAATGCCTGTATATTTAGCAACAACATTTTTACTTAACACAAGTTCGGAATCTGCTTCCTCATTATTATCCCCTTTTGTCTGGTACATAACTTCATTGCCATTTTTGACAACCTTTATAATTCTATGTGTTACAAACACGTTTTCATCTGCTTGAAATGTAATGATGTCGCCTTCTTTGTATTTTTCCGTTTCTTTTTCAGGTTTTACAACGATCACGGAACCAGTCTGTATACTAGGTTCCATTGATCCTGAAAGAACAATTTTTAATTGATGTCCGAAAAATTTAGGCTCCCCGCCTGAAGCTTTTGACGAAATGACTGTGAATAACATGATGATTAATGAAGCCAGCAGCATGACCGATATCGTGTTGCTGATCCATTTAACAACTTTTTTCATTTTTTTACCCATTCCTTTCGCTTTGCTCAAGACACAAAACGTAATGAAATAATTGTAATCACTTTACTGTAAAGGTGGTTCGTTTTGCTCTAAAGCATTTGAAACTTGTTCTTGTTTTGCTGATTGCTGCTCTTTCAGGTGAATGTCATTTGATTTTGTTTCGGTTTTATTCTGTTCTATTTGTTGCGCTCCATTTTCTTTCATTTCATCTTTTGAATGATTTTCTTGATTCTCATTTTCTTTCATTAACGTTTCGTTGGATTGCTCTTTCTTTACTTCGTTTTCTTTCCCATTATTTTCCCGTATAGGTTCTTCCACTGGAAGTTGTTTTTGTTCTTGTTTCGAATGTTCGGATGGTTGAGCTGCCTTATCTTCATTAAGGTTTTGATCTGAGTCATTCGCAGGTTGATCAAGTTGTTCGTTCTTTTTGCAAATTACTTGAATGTTTTTGCTCCAAACATCATCATTTGTATTCATTAAAACGTTAAATTTATAATTTCCAGGTTTTTCGGCATTGTATGCTAATTGGAATTGACTCTTACTTTTTAATGCTGGAATCTTTCCTTGACTTATTTTTTCTCCATTCATTGGATCTCCTTGAGCAATGAAATATATTTCATAATGCAATGCTTCCGCTAAATCATCCCCTTCATTTTGAGCAACAGAAGATATTCGAACTTTCCCGCACGATTGAATGACCTTGTCTTTATCGTCCACAAAGCGCAGCAGAATGGATTTGTCCTCTTCAGGAATTGTTGCAGCAAGAAAACCGGTTATGGCTACTGTTTTATTAAAACTGGCCCCGGTGTAGGAACTAGCAAAGTTGAATGTTATGAAAAGAAAGTAACAAATTGCGACGATTTTGAACATTATTATCAAATGCATTTTCTTTTGCCCAAATTTTTTTACTCGTGAGTACCGAATTTCTCTCACCACCGTTTCAACTTTTAGCAATCAAGGGAAGTTGGCAGTTCCCCGCCTTCTCCCCTATATTGATAGCTATCTTGCTTCACCTGCTTCTTGCTTCGCGTCAAATTTCCAAGTTAGTTTTAAAGAATCGCCTTGGAAACGATTTTGATCTTGATTGTTGTCTACAAAGACGAATTTAACTTTGAACTTATCCGTTTCATTTGGATCTAAACCGCCAATATTCCACCAGAGCCATTCATCCTGCACTAAATCCGGCTTTAGATTTTTAAGCTGTGCCAACGTTTTTTCATAAACAATAACTTCCTTATTGCTCACATTCTTTAAAATTTGCACCTTAATATGATTGCCGAAATCATCGCCGTTATTGTCATTTTTCGCATCCGTTACAGTATAATCTGTCTCAAGAAGAACTTTAGAAATACCCAAACTTCCGCTGTTCTTTAATGTGAATTCACGCTCCATCCAATCCCCAGGCTTTAAGTTGTTGACATTAATAATTGTCTGCGGATCAAGAGTTAAATCTAATGTACCTGCTGCAAATGTGTTATTGGAGGTTTCAACATCATTAAAGTAGGCATATGTACCTCCCCCGATTAAAGATAAACCTAAAGCCGCAGTTGCTACACCCATTCCCAACTTTTGTTTAATACCCATTTTTTAAATCCTCCTCATAAGAAATATAATGTAAACTAGCACATTATTTCAGAATCCCTTTTTCAAATTATTTCAGGCGGATTC
>ERZ1673757.4-NODE-4-length-66348-cov-101.460365_pt1 | contig 66348 bp, 84 predicted proteins | sample MGYA00580181_ERZ1673757 | MGnify/ENA primary metagenome ERZ1673757 (study PRJEB41219, sample SAMN04549606) | soil metagenome | isolation source: soil | place: USA: New Mexico, Bitter Lake NWR | collected 2008-11-15 ... | reverse complement strand
ACTTCCACCCATCTACAAAGGAAATCATCAACAAGATTATACAATACATTTTGAACCTCTTCAAAAAGTAAAAAATAAATATTTTTAAATGAAAAAAGGGAAGTGTTTTTAATTCAGAAACGCTTCCTTTTTTTCATTTAGAAATAGAAAGGGGTGAAAAGAATGGGTGAAAAATCAGGTGGTTTAACAAATATGGTTATTGGGATTGTAGTTACCGTTTTGTTAATCGGTATTTTTAAAGTTGCATTCCCAGATTTATCCCAAAACATTACTGATGGATTACAAAATATTGTTTCTAACTCTCTTAATTCCGAACCATTAGCTAAGTAAAAAGACACTTATTTTATAAGTGTCTTTTTCTTTTTATTTAAAAGTGATTTTAAAAAAAAGGAAGTGAGAAGTGATAAGAGATGATCAAAAGAATTAAAATAATGCACTTGCTTCCTCTTTTCATTTTGGCAATCTTGTTTTTTAGTCATCATAATGAAGTTTCAGCACATGGATCAATACCAGATGGTAATGCAATGGGATCAAATTACAGCCCGTATGAGGTTGATTCCCACTCTTACAAAAACAGACGGAGTATTAAAGCAGATAAAAGCTCTAATAATCCAGCTAGTGGAAGAAAATTAGTTTATGACGTATATCCCGGAACTAGTAATGCTTTAAAAAGTAAATGGAAAATAGAATATACGTCAAAATTCGGGAAGGGAAATCAACCTTATTTAACGTTTTATGGTTGGAGTGCCCTAGTGCGTTATCACCATCACACCCGATATAATCATGCTACTTATATCTTGGCTATAAATAACCACACAGGCGAAGAAAAAATGTATAAAGCGGAGATGACAAATCTTTCTGCAACTAAAGACCTCGAATATAACAGAAGATCAAATGATCCAGATAAAGTTTACAATTTATGTGGTCCTACAGTTTTTAACAAACGTAGTGATGATTGTAATATGAGATATGATTACGTTGGTTTTAAAGCGTGGATACCATTAAAAGAGTTATTTCCAGATGAAAGAAAAAATGCTGAATGGAGACTATACATTGTAAAAAATATTGAAGGTAGAGTTGTTTATGATGAATTAAGATTGCCATTTGAAATTGATGCCTTAAATTATAAAGACGGTGAATTAACGTTAAGTAGTGGAATCGATGCAGGGAAGCTTCGAATGAACGCATCAGGTGTGCTTAGAAGAAGATACATCAATGATACAAGCATAACAGGAATTTACTTTGAACTTGGTCGAGTTTATCAAATGAAGCAAACAAATTCATCACGTACAACCATGTGGTATGGAGTAGTTAGTCCTCATGATGGGGGCGAAATACGTTGGGCTAGTTCGGCTTATTGGACATTTGGTGGAGATATAGCTGTTTTGAAATATGAGGTCACCAAAAAAACATGTCCAGATGGTTCAGTAGTGAACATTAATCAAGCTTGTCAAGTAAATGTAACAGTTCGTCATGTAGATGCCAATACAGGCAAAGTTTTAAGAACTGATAAGAAAAAAGCGACTGTTGGAAAATCATACTCCTTTTCTGCTGAACCAAAAGGTACGTTTAAAGATTCCAAAAACAGACCGTATGTTCCAGTCCCTTCAAATCAAAAAGCAAGTGGAACAACCCCTAATAATAACTTTTCCGTGACTTTTTATTACAAAGTATCTCTGCCAGACCCATCAAAAATACACGAAATCAGCGGGGCGACAGTAGGAAAAGCAAATGGTCAGTTCTCATGGGTATTGGAAAAAGAAGGAATGAATATAATAGGGGATGCTTGGGAAATCGGTAGAGGGGATGGAACGTATAATAGCGCTCAATATGTCATCAAAGACAATGAAATTGAGATTAAAGATAACGGTAAAAACACAGGTGCAATGGTTACACAACCAGTTTATATAAAAGCCAATACCCCTTACAAAATAACATACGACTATGAAGAAGAAGGCGGTAATTCTGGAGGAAGCATTTACTTTTACGAGGAAGGAACAGGGGATAGAGTTCATCCAACATTATCAAACGTAAGTAAGGGCGGAGTATTTCAGATCGAAGGCAAAGACAGATATATAGACATTGGCTTTTATAAAGTTTCAAGCACCAAAAGAATAAAATACAAAAACATTAAAATAGTAGAACTGACTAGCGCAAAAGACAGTGAAGTAAGAATTCTAAACGGTCCTATCATCACGGGTACTCATTATGCAACAAGAAATAAAACATATAAAGTAAATGCTTCAGGAGTTTTAGAACAAACAGAAGATCATCCGATCAATTATTCGGTAAAAAATCCGAATAGTTTAAAAGGTAAGAAAATTACCTATGAATTTTCTTATGAGTACACAAACCATTACAGAGAGAACTATCAATGTACTGACAAGCAAGGAAACGATTGCTTCAAATGGGAATTTAAAGACTATACACCAGTATGGACTGGTGGATATGCCAAAAAAGCAAATTGGAAGAGAGACATAACAGTAGACCACAAATATGGAGAGTCGTTTGATTTTGACAGCACATCGACTGAGAATTTATCACTTACAGTCGGAAGAAGATCTGTATTTAAAGGTGACACAAATAATGCTATGAATGATCGTTTCACCGATTATATAGCAAAAGAAAACTTCACCGTGGATAATAGCCCAACTACTTTATTAACTCAAACATGGTTACCAATCAATGAAGAGATTAAATATTCATCAGATTTACAGAACAACTTATATACACTGCCGAATTTGATGTATTACTATCCGTATGACATAGACAGCAATCTCCGTAGCAAATACCAAAATAAAACTCCATTTGCTTACTCAAAATATGCCCTTCCATTAAGGGTAGAAGGAAATGGAACATCGGCAATTTACAAATTAGCCGACAACTTCTTTGTTACAAAAAATACTGGGTTCTTGTTCTCTGCCCCATCGAACATCCAAAATGAGAGCGAAATAGCACAAAGGGCAAAAGCAGAATATGAAGCATTCACTGGTAAAAAATATGACGACAGCATCCTAAATACAGTTAATCAGGGTTCGAGATATTACTTCAATATAGATGGGAACAGTGATCAAGAAAAGAATAAATGGTATGCCCATTACTATGTAGTAGGAAAATTAGGGTTATCTGATGTTACATTCCACATCAAAAAACTGGTTCTGTTTAACAAATACCTAGTGGGAAGTGCATTAGATGACACTGTGATCAATGAGCAACAAGAAAGTGTCGTAGACGTTAATTATCCTCACTCCATCACCGTGGATAAGGAAAAAATTGACGAAGTAAAAGAAATTGCTTCTGAAAGAAATTCGTTATTACATTCTTTCAGATCAACGGACATTTTCGAGAAATATAATCAATTAAAAAATATCCTTCCCGCATTTAATTAACCAAAATTAAATGTCAGGGGGGAAAGCATGACCAACGTTTTCAAATACCTGTTCATTACGTTTATCTTTATCGTTGCAACGGTTTGGGTTGTAACGATAGCCACGAGACAATCAGCGAACGTTACATCTACACAAGAAGTTCAACTTGCACTAAATTCAGCACAACTAGGAAGTATTAGAGAAAGTGCGACTAATGCTGTTGATAAAAAGGCATTAGTCGCCAATCTTGTATTAGAAGTTATAAAAGCACAAAAAGAGCAAGGGAAGGATATAAAAATTGATTATGTTTTTTTAGATAAAAACGGAAAGGTTACCGAAGTCGAAAATCAAATAGAGAGCGTTCAATTCAAGGTAAGTTTACTAAATGATGAAAAGAAAGTCATTTCTTCTTCAACACAAAGAATTTCGCTGAACAAAAATTAAACAAAAATTAATTGAACGGAGGGATCAATAGTATGGGCGAAAAAACAGGTTTCTTAACTGTTTTGTTGTTATTTGGAATAGCCATACTCCCCTTACTCTTCAACACTTACAACAGTCAGGTAAAAACAGCTAAATTGTTGACCATATCAAACGAAATGCAACAACTGGTAGCATCCGAAGGTGGAGTAACGGATAGAGTTAAGAATGCTGTTAATAAACTAAAAGATCAAGGAGTGGATATAACGTTTAAAGATAAGAACGGGAACACGGTAAACGGAAAAGTTGCAGTAGGTGAAACAGTTGTCATGCATTATGATTATGACGGTTTTAAAACATCTAACTCAACGATCATCATGAAGCGATAAAAATAAAAACGGAAAAGAGGTGGGCTAGGTGCTGGAAATTATTACTGAGAAAAATAAAGCTCTTTACTTTGAATACCTCAACATAAATGAGAAAAAGTTTTTTAACAAACGAGTTTTATTAGCCATCTTATTCTTTCTAGCGTATTTCTTTTTGTTTGTATATAACTCTAATAACCTATGGTTATTGCTTGGAATCCCTTTTGTAATGCTCTTAGGCTTCAAAATACCTTATATGGAACTAGTGAGCAAAAAGAGCAGACAGGACATGATAAAACAATATATTTTTCCAAATTTCCTAATGTACTTTAGCGGTCTGTTAAACTCTCAAGGGAATGTTTATCAGACATTAAAAGCCACTGTAGATTACATTCATGAACCTAGATTCAAGCAAGAATTGGAAAAATTGATTCAAAAGCTAGATGAAAAAAATACGAATAATAGAGATGCATTTATGGACTTTGCTGAATTTATAGGAACAAGTGAAGCCCAATTAACTATGAGTATCATATATGGGTTTTATGAGGAAGGGATTAACAAAAAAGAGTTAGACGAATTGGAAAATATTATTCAGCAATTGATGGAAAACAAAACTAATGAATTGATTGATTACAAGGTAGCAAAAATGGATAAACACGCCAATCCTATACTGTTGTATGCCTTGATTTATATCGTAATCTTCACACTTTTACTTCAAGCATCCTATCTCAAAGAACTGCTGTTAAACATATAAACATAGGAGGAGAAAACAATTGAATCCAGAGAAAGAACAAGCGATAAAAAATTTATTGGAAAACAGTTTTCTTAAAAGATTTTTAGACAATGAAAATGTAACGGATATTATTTTCAACGGAACCACATTATTTGTTCAAGACAACATTAAAGGTGCTAATAAAGCAGACTTTCAACCCTCAAAAGAGGAAGTATTAACACTAGGGAAACAAATAGCAAATGTACAAGGAAAGGAATTTGCAAATAGTGAGCCTATTCTAAATACAGACCTATCATACTTACGAGTAAACTTTACCCATACAGCAGTCAGTCCTTATGGATGTACATTTGCCCTTCGTGTATCAAAACCAAGATTGGCTATTAAAAACCTAGAAGAAGTAGCAAACAAAGAGGTTGCTTTACTTTTAGAAGCATTAGTGAAAGCTGATCAAAATATAGTCATATCTGGTAAAACAGGTTCTGGAAAGACAGAATTACAGAAACGTTTGGTAGGGTTCATTTCGGACACTAAGGTAATTAACATAATCGAAGACACAATGGACAGTCATATTAAAGAGTTGTATCCAGAAAAAAATATCATCAGTTGGAGAACTTTAACTGAAAATGCAAGGGACAATAAGATAGACTATGGAACATTGATTGAGTCGTCATTACGGAATAATCCAGACTGGCTGATTGTTGCGGAAACAAGGGGTTCAGAAGCCTACCACATGTTAAATGCGGCACTCACCGATCATTCAATCATCACAACCATACATGCAAAAACAGCAGAAGCTATCCCAAGCCGAATCCTTTCTATGATCGGACAAAAATATCAAATTAACGAAATCCTAAAGGGGAAAGAGATTACGGACACGTTAAGATTCGGTATATATATGGAAATGGAACAGACCGAACAAGGAATTAAGCGATTTATCAGGCAAATCGTTGAATTCACTGATTTTACAAACAAGGGTGCAGTAAGCATTCCTATATACCGAGTTGAAGAAGGCTATGATGAAAAAACACAACAATACAAGAAAATGATTATTACGAATCCACTTTCACACGAGACGATTCAACAATTGAAAAACAAACGTTTATATCATCTTGTTCCTGAAAAATTTCTTCCCAAAAACTAATGAAGGGAGATGGGTATTTTGAAAAACGAACAAATAGAACAAATAGTTGAAAACGAAAAAGCGAAAGAAAGTGAATTAGAAGAACTGGATCAAGAGGATCAAACACAGGAAGGAAAAAGAAAGGTCTTTAGAAATAAACTAGAGCCAATACTTAAGCTGTTCAGTGTAGCGCAAATATGTTTGTACATGTTAGTTATTCTCGGTTTATCGACAGTCTATCTGTACCTCACGACTAGACATTTAGCAATCAGTTTGGCAGTTGGGATCTTAACATTAGGATTTTCTTTTTACTATCTTGTATACATTCCGAAAAAGCTTCAAAGAGAGATATTCCTTATGAAAGAATTACAAAAATATGCAACCAACGTGATATTCTTCCTACAATCGGGCTACAACGTACCGGATGCCTTACAAATGTCTAAAGACAAACTTGACCCAGAAATTCAGGAGGATATTGATAAAACAATAGAATCGTTGGAAAAGGAAGCTGTTTTAAAGACGGATCATTTTCGAAAATATAAATTCCCATCCATTAACATCTTTCATCAAAATTTGAGGATTAAATACGAAGTGGGAGGAACACCGAAGGAACTCTTTTCAAGAGTAAACAAGTACATCAACTTTGAGATTGTCGCACGGGATAAACTGTATCGAAGAAAGAAATATGCACAGAATAGAATCCATGTAATGATTCTAATGGTTTTGTCTTTCCCTTTGATTTTCTTATTTTCGGACAAAGAAATTTACGACAAATTTTTAGAAATGGGTTATCCAGCTATTGCAACAAACGTTTCATTATTCATTGCCATCTTGATCAGTATGCTGTTTCTACAAAGAGCAACAGCAGACATTTCGCTTCTCGATTAAGACAAAAATAAAACACCGTACTCGATCTCGACCATCGAGTACGGTGACGTTTAAAAAAATCAAAAATAAAAGAGAGAAATTAAAATGTTACTTACATTATATAAAAGTTAGAGAGAAAAAGCAAGTGGTAACAGAATTTTTTTAGAAAGATTAAATGAGGTAGGTGTGTGTAGTGCCAGAAGTAGAAAAAGGGTTAAATTGGGGGCATTTGATTTTGGTAATTTATGCTTTACTTGTACTTATTGCTGATAACTTCTTTAAAGGCATGATTCCGTTTCTCATAGCTGGACTAATTTTAACATTGGTTTTTCTTTTTGGATGGTTACTTTACCTTATCTTCTTTGATAAGTGAGTATAAGGTAGTTTGGATAATTATTATCAACTTTTTAAATAAATCTTATTTATTTAAAGAGGGTGATACCTCAACTCTTCTCCCTCACAATATTGTCTCCAATTTATTAAATGTACCGGAAGAAAAAGCTGAATTTTCATATTTAGCCTTACTGCTGTTACTGTTTATCATTCTTCTTCTGATTTTCTTCTTCGTTATATTTTGGAGAAGGAGAAAAAAGAAAAAAGAGGATGATGAAAAGAAAACTAAAAATACTGATGAAATAGGATCTTTAGAAAAGGGAGGAAATACCCATGTTAGCCTTAAATGATCAAATCGTATGGGGGGGAGATGATCTATTTACTCACATGTTGGTAGTCGGACCGACACGCTGTGGAAAATCAGCAACAATTCTTACACCCATTATTTATCAATTATTAGTCCAAAAAAAGAAAGGGAAACAGTTAGGATTATCAATAATCGAACCCAAAGGTGATTTAGCTAGGGATGTAAAAAGATTTTGTGATGTGATGGAAATTCCCTATATTTACATTGACCCAGAAAGCCCAGACAGCCACATTTTCAACGTTATGGAGGGCAATACGGATGACGTTGCTGAAGCTACAGTCGCAGTCCTTCAAAGCCTATTTGGAAAGCAAGAAGCCTTTTTCCAGACCGTACAAGAAACTTCAGCTCGAAACATTACTAAGCTACTAAAAGAGTTACACGGTGACGATATAGACCTTATGGATGTTCTACACACCTTACGCAGTCCAACCTTACTACAAAACAAAGTAGCTGAACTAAAAAGCAAAAAGGGCAACACGGATTTGGTTGATTTCTTTGAAAATGAATTACTTGGTTCAATGAGCGACAAATACCGTCAATTCGCCATTGGACTAAGGGCACAACTAGAAAACATTACAGGAAACGAAAAATTAAAGAAAATCATTTCAGGAAAAAGTGATATTAACATAGATAAACATTTTGAAGAAGGGGGTGTACTAATTGTCAATACAGCTCTCGGAACATTGAAGAAGTCAGGAGACGCTTTTGGACAATTTATTGCAATGCACTTACAAAGCGGAACATTTAGAAGAAGAGGAACAGAAAGAACGAGAATACCACATTTTTTGATCATTGATGAATATAGTCGCTATATCAATCCAGATGTAGAGATGTTCTTATCGATTGCGGCATCCTACCGTGTAGCAGGAATTTTCGCAACACAATCATTAGGACAACTGGAAGTAGAAAGTGGAAAAATCAATGCAAAAGCTATGAAACAAGCCATCTTAACTTCTTGTCGCAATAAAATAGCTTTCTGTGGTTTGTCGGCTCAAGATGCTAAAGAATTCGCAGAGGAATTTGGAAAAGACCAGATAGTGATGAGACAGGCCACTTATAAGAACAAAATCTTTTTACCTAACCTATTCCCTGAAACATATCGGGATACCGAAAAAGAAGAATATCGGTATCACTATACTTACTTGCAGGATGAAATGAAAAGATTTCATTTTATCTGTCGGTTACTTAAAGATGGTGTGCCACAAAGACCGTTTGAAGGTGTAGGTAAATTCATACCAAGGGACTGGGAAACAAGGAGAGACTGGGAAGACGGGGGCGCAAAAAAAGAAAGAAGTTTTAAAATAATATATTTTCATAGAAATTGGATTCAAAAATTAAAATCCGTGTTAGACAAACAAAAAATTGGTGAAGAAGGTGTCAAAAATGATAGTAATAATTCTATTATTCATGATTTTAATAACAATAGTAATATCGAAAACAATGACAATCAAAGTATAAATAATCGCAATAGTAATAGCATAGATAATACTAATAAAACTAGCGATATTAAAAGCGAAATTACCATTAATGATATGAATAATCATAAAATCATTAATAAATATGATAACAAAACTAATAATAATATTGATGGTAAAAATAAAAATAATATTAATATTAATAGTAAAACTATCAGCAATGATAATGATGATGACGATAGTTTCTGGTAATTCTCTTAATCTGACAAACTAATCAGCTTACAAATTAATTAAATATAAATATATAAAAATTAAAAAAGGAGAGTGTTTTTACATGTCAGACGTTTTAAATGTTTTGATTGAAGGTTTTAATCCTGAAAACATTAAGCCAGAGGAAATTCCAAACCAAGAAAACCCAAAATGGCGAGAAATACAGTCTGCATATCAAAATAGCACAATTCTAAAAGGTGAATTAATAGGTTTTGAGAATATCAAGTTGGGAGATAAAAAGGAACTATGCGGTATTATTCGTTTTGATGAAATCAAAGGCATTATCCCTCTATTCGAATCAGGTATTGATCCAGAAGATAAACAGGCAATTAACAAATTCCGTTCTCTTTCAGGAAAAGAAATTGCTTTTAAAGTACTAAGTTTCTCTAAAGAAGATAATCTATTTGTGGCTTCCAGAAAGCAAGCCAGAGAGCAAATGGCTAATATCACGTTGAAGAATATTGATGTTGGCTACAAAATCTATTGCGCTATTCGAGAAGTACATCAAGGACACATTATAGGAGATATTGGAGGAATTGACGTTCATATTCCTGTTTTTGAACTTACCTATGGATGGATTGATGACCTCAGAGAAGTTTACAAAGTTGGAGACGTCATTCGAGTAAAAGTCATGGAAATCGACAAGGAAAACAAAAAGGTAGTCGTCTCCAAGAAAGCACTACTAAAAAATCCGTTCCCTGAATGTGCAAAGAAATACACGAAAAACGGTGAATACGTTGGAAAAGTATCAGGTGTTCAGGATTACGGAATATTCGTCAACCTAGAAGAAGGCGTGGACAGTCTTGCACCGCACCTTAAGTTTCAAAATGTGAAAAAAGGCGACAAGGTATTGGTTCGTGTCATCAATGTGGATGTCGAAAAAGAGCAAATTCGTACCAAAATTATTCGAGTTTTGTAATCAATTAGTTTAGAGAAGGGAATCCGATTGGAACCGTTTATTATATTCTAGGCGCTGTTAGCTCTGTAGGCTTATATTTATATTACAAATATAAATAAGGACTGGGAAACCAGAAATGCATTGTACGTGAATTAAATTAAATGTCTTTCAAAAGGGCTGGAGGACGGTGTTCTGTCAGCCCTTTTTTATTTTATTAAAACCAAAGAGGAAAGGAGGACACATGTTGAGTAACTCAACATTTGTCAGTTCGTTTTCACTGGAACATACATGGGATATAAATTGGAAAATAGTTCCTTCAAATGCGAAATATGATCGTCCTTTTGAAACGAAATCGATTAAAGAACAAAAAGCATTAGAAGCCATTGCTAGTGTTGGGGTAATCGGATCGGCTCAGCTAAGAAGGCTGTTTAAGTTGGATAAAAAGCGTATCAAAATTATGGTAGGAAGAAAAATGATCGTTCGACATGAACTCTATAGGAATCAACGACTGATCCCTGTTTACACGATAGGGAAAGCAGGGGCGAATAGAGTTATGCCGACATACATTGAAAATTATTGGCTAGAATGGACACCAGAAGAGGTTTTGAAACGTCTTTTATTTTTTCAGTTGTGTTATTTATTTGAGAACATCAAGATTATGCCTGCACCTTCTCCGTTTATCGGAACGATAGAAATGAAGAAAAATCCTTTTTTTGTGTATGTTACTAGAGGAAAAGTAGATGATTTATCGATGTTCTTGAAATGGCAACCCATGACGGAACGGATGATTATTATTACCGAAAATTTGAATCACTTGAAACCGATAGAGATGTATATTCCAACAAAAAACTTAAAGGTTCGAGCCATAACAGACGAATTACTTATGAGTGACAACCCTTATTTTTATTGCTTTAAAAAAGATGAAGAAGAATATAGATGGGTAGTTGAATAAATAAGGTTTGCCTTACGAAAGTGCGAAAAGAGTATATCAGACCGTGAGACCAGCCTTATTCTTAAGCAAAGGATAGAAGAAAACGAAAATGAAGAAAATTGTTGAAATAAAACAGAATTCTGTTATAATTAATGATGAATTTATTGTTTTTTTTATTCGCTTTTTAGCGAAGTTGCCAAGTTCCCATTGCAGGAATAGGCAACCAAAACCCGGTTTCTTCTATCCTTCCATTGAAGGAAGAAGATGCAATCAAGTAAGTGATTGCAGGAACATTAATTTAGATAATTTAATTTTTAAAAAATTTAGATAGATGAGTAAAAAAGACAATGGTTTTCTGTGTTCTTTGAACACGGATTAATCATTGTCTTTTTTTATATATTAAAAATCAAAAATAAAGGAGAGAGAATGATGGAAAAAGTTTTTAAATTTTCGAAAGAACAAAAAGCATTAATATTTAATCGTTTCGTTGCGCCAATGAACGGAACGAAAGAGGAAGGAATGCATTTCATAGAATACTGTGAAATGCTAGGATTGAATCCACTATTGAATGACATAGTTTTTCAGAAATATGAAACGAAATACGGTCCAAGAGTAAACTTTGTAACCACTCGTGATGGACTTTTGAGAGTGGCAGTCCGAGACGAAAACTATGTCGGACCGCCTATTTCAAACGTTGTCCGAGAAGGGGATCACTTTGAATTCCTTCCTGCGGAAGGAACAGTGATCCATAAGTTTGGTGAAAAAAGAGGTCGGATTTTGGGTGCATATGCGGTGCTGTATCACCGGAAATTCCGCCCATACGCATGCTGGGCTGAGTTTTCGGAATATTACAAAGCGAACGCCAAATCACAAGGCGGTAAATCCCAAGTGTGGGATTCTTACCCGTCTACCATGATTGAAAAGGTGGCGGAGGCGTTCGCTTTGAAAAGACAATTCCCAGTTGTAGGTGGGTTGACCACCGAAGAAGAATTGGGAATGGAAGGGAACATATCTGTTCCGCAAGAAATGGAAGTGAAGCACCAAGACTTACCGAAGTCTGTACAGTCTCCAACGATACAGACCCAACAGACCCAACAGACCCAAGTTCAAACAAAGCTAGAAGACCCTGCTATGGATATGGAGACAGAGACAGAAAGAGAAAAAATAGAGATTCAGACCCAAACAGTTCAATCAGATTCAGAAACAGTTGAAAGCGTTGAAAGCAAGGGGATAATCGTACAGATTGTCTCCATACAAAAAGGAAAAACAGGGAACGGAACCCCATATGCAAAAATAAATATCAGGAAAGAAGGGGGAGAAGAAGTTATTGTCCTTGCTAGAGATATTAAAATAGTTGAAAACTTACAGCAAGGACAAAAAGTTCGAATGGAAGTGGAAGAAATGGACGGCTTCCACTTCATTAAAGGAGTGGAGGAAATTGATTAAACCGTTAGCCACCTTCACGATAGAAGGATATGAGGTATTGATTTTCCTCTATCCTTCTATCATTCACGGTGGATTTACATTGGTCGCTTGTGGAACCACACAAAAAGATGAGTTACTCGTACAGCATGAGTGCGAGGTTTGTCGGGATTCATCGAGTATAGCCAACTGTCCGTATGTGCAGTCGGCTATTAAACTCTATAAAGAATCCCAAAAAAAGGTTGTTCATAAGGTCAACCTTCTTAAACATCAAATTGGTCTCCATGAGCGATTTATACAGGTTCCCACTCCATATATAGACGAAAGTATAGATATAGACGAAAGGGGGTAAAGAAGGATGACTATTCTTCCCAATATTGTGGAAGTTGCGGTTAAACATAACCTCCACATCAAGAAAGAGACAATAGGGAAGAAAGAAGTCCTTTGTAAGTGCCCCTTTTGTCTGGAGGATCAAAAGCCCCATAAAATCAAAAAAAAATGGTACTTGTCGCTGAATGAGGACAAGAACGTTTTCAAATGTTGGTTTTGTGGGGAGAAAGGTGGAGTAGTTCGTTTTATCTCATTACTGGATGGAATACCAGAAAATGAGATAATCGAGAAACTCCGCAAAGAAAATGGCTTCCATTATCAAAAACACCCTGCGGAAAGACTTTCTCGAACTCAACTGAAAATGATCGGTTATCCCAATATAAATTGGGTAAAAAACCGAGAATTTGACGTTGAGTTCTATAAAAAATTCCGAGAAGAGGTTTGGCAAAGATGGTTAGACTTCATCGAGGACAAAAAAGATGAAGCCTACAGAGAAATCTTTGCAGGCATACTTCTTGGAAACTATCAAAAGTCAATCAAAAGAGTCAAAAAAATGGAAGCCGAATTAGGTGCAAATCTTTTGAAAGACGTTTTAAAGCGTCTCTCAAAAGAAGAAAGGAATGAAAAAGAACTTCAAATGGAAAAGTTCATTTGTGAAATATGCAAAAAAGAACATCCATTTGAAATTCTTAAAATATAAAAACAAAAAATTTGGAGGGATATTTGTGAATAATGTCAATTTAATTGGAAGACTTACAAGAGATGCTGACTTGAAATACACACCGAGCGGAATAGCGGTTGCTAGATTCACGCTCGCTGTTCAACGTAGTTACTTCAACTCTCAAAATGAAAGAGAGGTTGATTTTATCTCTTGTGTGGCTTGGCGAAAAGTTGCAGAAAATCTCGCCAACTACACAATGAAAGGTTCCCTTGTCGGTTTAACAGGGCGCATTCAAACACGCAACTATGAAAACAGCGAGGGCAAAAAAGTATATGTAACAGAAATTGTCGCCGAGAGCGTACAATTTTTGTCAAGTTCACAAAACCGAAATAATAATCAAACAAACACAAACGCCAACAACACCAACCAGAATCAAAACCCTTATGATGATCCGTTCACCAATTATGGTGAACCCATAGACATCAAAGATGAAGATCTTCCGTTCTGACGGTGAGTAGAAATGATTTTTTCCTACTCTCGGCTGTTGCTTTATGAGACCTGCCCCAGAAGGTTTTATTTCAGATATATCCTAAAGCTAGTGGAAAAAGTATCAAAACCATTAGCTTTAGGTAAGGCAGTCCATAAAGCGATTGAAAAAGTAATTGAAGGAATGGCAGTTGAAGAAGCAATTTTTGAGGGATACGCAGAGTGCGATTTTCATCCTGAGGTTTCTTATGATGAAATCACTCGGTTGGTGAAAAACGCACCTGTGTCTAAAAACATGGGGGAAACAGAAGTACATTTCTGTCTTCCCCTTTCGAATGACAAAAATGCCCCTAAAATACAAGGTTACATTGACCTTGTAACAGATAGTGGGGCATTTACGGACTGGAAAACTAGTTGGAAGAGCTTTGATGTGCATGCAACCCAACAATTAGGGTTGTATGCATGGGCTGTTTCCAAAATGAAGGGAATTGACTTGGTTGAAGGAAGTTTATACTTTCTTCGATTTAAGAAGGAGTATAAATATTTCTTTAGCCAAGTTGAAATAGAAAAATCCAGACAATGGGCACTAAATCTAGCAAATGAAATCAATTTCAAATTAGATTTGCTAGATATGATGCCTGAGAAAGTGGATGAAATATTTTCTCCCACTTTTTCAAGTGCATGTCAACACTGCCCATTTGTCTTGGAATGTCAAAAATAAAAAAGAAAAAGAAAAGAAAAGGAGAGAAAATAATGGTGTTGAAAACAAAAACAATCAGAGAAAAAAAAGAAGCGGTTCAAAAAGTTAGGGATCGCTTCAAAGAACTAAAAATACCTACAGCGTATGTTTCCTTCGTCGATGAGAATGGGAACCAAATGTTTTTGCTGTATGACGTTGGAGAATTCATTCTTTTTCATCTGGAAAAAGATGAAAAAGAAATAAAAGTGTTAAACGAAGTCGTCGTTTACAGTTTATTAGAAAGAATGAAGAAAGGAGTTTACACCATTACAGCACATGGTTTTTATAACCAATGATGTGATGGTGTAAATCTAAATAAAAAAAATCTAAATAAAAAAAGGAGAGGAATTAAAATGTCAAAATCAGCAGTGAAAGAAAAAGAACTAGCATTGGAATTGGAAGAAGCTATCCAAATTGCTCAAGAAATTGAGCATTTGGAAGCTACAATAAAAGCCAAAAAACAGCAATTGAAAGAGTTCGTTGATCAAAACGGCTCTTTCATTGCAGGGGATAAAATATGGGGCTACTCCGAAACTGTCTCATGGCAGTTTCGAGGAACAGCCCTGAAAGAGTTGGCTACAGTGATTGCTCTTGAGGGGGAAAATCCATGGGAGATTCTTTCCCTACCCTCAACAGCAATAAAAAAATTAGGATGGGATGAAGACTTTCTTTCTCAATATGGAGAAAAGAAAGTCACAAAACGATTTAGTTCGAAGAAAGCTTGATAGGTTACGGTTTTTCGTAACCTATCTTTTTTTTAAAAAAAGCGTAAAAGGGAGAGAAAAAAATGAGTAAAAAAACAATGTCAGTTGCTTTTTATGAAAAAAACGATCTGCAAAAGAAAAGAATTTTAAAGTATAGAAGAAAGAAAATTTTAAACGGAAACGATAAATTGCTTCTATCCATGATGATGATTGTAGAGAAATATCTAAAAAACTATTTTGCAGACTTTTACATTCACGATTTGGAGCAAATCGAAAACCATAATAGAAAGGAATTTCTTTGGATTGTACGAGAATATGGAACACATTACATTGATCTCCATTCGGAACATTTCAACCAAGATAATGAATGGTATAGTGTTCTATACTTCAATGAAATACTCGAAAATTCTGGACATGGGATAGTAGGGATTTACCTATTTGAAAATGGTATGCTCCAGAAAATTAATGAAGCAAAAGCTGTCCTAGTCCTTCAAAAATATGAAAATCTTGCAAGAGTAAAAATAAAACGAATTAAAAATCAGAAATAAAAGGGAGAGATTACTAATGAATAAAATGTTAGTGATTGGATTTGATATGGATAAATTAAAATTCAAAGAGGACATTGTTGAAATTGAAGGTAAAAATCGCCTTCAAACATATTACAAGCTTATAGACTGTGACTGCATAGATATTGTTAACCTTACAGAAGATATTGCAGTTATAGTCGATGATGAAGGATTGCTGAAAAGTGGCAATCCTGTGTTTGAGGTTAAATATAAGGATCGTACCTTGCAACTTGCAGGAACTATGATCTTTGTAAAAAACGTTTACACTCATGAAGGGATTGATAGTGCAGGATTCAATGATCCTGAACTAGTCGATCTCTTTTTGAAATTAAAAATAACGATGATAGGAGTGACAAACTAATGAAAAACTTAGAGATTGAAGAAATCGTAATACGTGTAGCTTTATACGTTCTCGGCATTGAAAGAATGTTTGAGTACGAATACGAATACGAAATTGATAATAATGAAAATTTTGAAATAAGATTAATAAGAAAAGACGAAGAGTGGTACATGCCATATAGAATTTTCATATACCACTCTAAAGGAATTGTCAGTATTGAACGAAGAGAATTATTCGATGCCGACAATTTGGGGGAACAATATTGGTGCAAATCTCCAGATTGTCAACTGGATGACTTGCTCGAACAAACCGAGCAAGTTTATCAAACATATAAATTTGTTAAAAATAAATTTAGACAGCTCCTAAATAAGATCAATGAACTTAATAATGAAGTTCATGAACTTAAAAAAGAAAAAAATTTTTGGAAAGGCGTGATAAATCAACAAAGCAAAATGGCAAAAGAACTTTATTATATTCCGGTCTTATCGGATATAAAAAGTTCTTTTGCTAGAAAAAAAGTTGGGGTGACTGAATAATGCGATCCATAATAAGTTATCCCAACCGTGGAAAATGGGGCAATTCCACCTATCGGGGGAATTGCTCTGGTTTTGTTATAAGGGATTTACTCTTGCATTTCTTCAATGGCAAGCCACAAAAATTTATTGAAGTTTTTTCAGGTGGCGGTACAGGAGAAGAAGTTGCAAGAGAATTGGGAATAAAAAATAGCGTTCATCTGGATTTGAACAACGGTTGGAACGCTTTAGTTGATGAAATCCCATATGGAAGTGATTTTGTTTTTAGTCATCCTCCATATTGGGATATTGTTCAATACCAAAATGAAAGAGGATCTTATGATCCAGATGACCTTTCCAATGTTATGAGTTATGAGGAATTTATAGCGAAGCTAGATCGAGTAAACGCAAAAATATATTCCTCATTACTCAATGGAGGTCGTCACGCCATTTTAATCGGAGATATTAGAAAGAAAGGCGTTTATTATTCGATCATCAAGGATATGACTTGGTTCGGGGATCTCGAAAGTCATATCATTAAAGTCCAACACAATTGTTGGTCGGATAATAAACAGTACGCAAATAACACGTTCATACCGATTGTTCATGAACATCTTTTGGTGTTCAAGAAAAATCATGTATGGACTGTTCAGTTGAAGTGTACCAGAACCCAGTCCTTTGATTTACGCCAATTCCAAAACATTACATGGCGTGACTTGATTCAAGGGGCTTTAGAATGGTTGGGTGGAAAAGCTACCCTATCGCAAATTTATAAAGTAATAGAAGGTAGCAAAAAAGCCCAAAAAAACAATCATTGGAAGGAAAAAGTGCGCCAAACCTTACAGATTCACGACAATTTTGAGCCTGTGAATCGTGGAGTTTGGCAATTAAAAAAATCAATATAAAGGAGAGGTTTTGTTTGATATGGACGAAATTTGCTTGAACCTTCTCATTACGAGAAGGTTTTTTTTATTTTTTTGAAAATTTCTCTTGAAATAAAACGGAATTCTGTTAGAATTAATGATGAATTTATTGTTTTTTTATTCGCTTTTTAGCGAAGAAGTTGCCAAGTTCCCATTGCAGGAATAGGCAACCAAAACCCCGTTTTCTTCTATCCTTCCCTAGCTAGAAGGAAGAAGATGCAATCAAGTGATTGCAGGAACAGCAGGAATAGTTAATTTAGATAATATTTTTAAAAAAAATTTAGATAGATGAGTAAAAAGACAATGGTTTTCTGTGTTCTTTGAACACGGATTAATCATTGTCTTTTTTTATAATAAAAATCAAAACAAAAAGGAGAGAGTAAAGAAATGAATGAATTAAAAACATTAAACAAAAAAATCAAAGCAATTTTATCAACAACAGTACTTCCAGTGGATGGGACATATGCTGTCGGTACACTGGAAGGAGAGCAGAAAGAACGTGTTCTCTCTGCTCTGGAGGGTGTACCACATTACATTGGTCACCCAGCCACTAAAGAGATTGTAGAGCAGTTCGGTGCTATCCCTGCTTCTTCAAAACTTTTTGAAGGTTTGGAGGGAGGTGAGTTTGCGGTCTGCTTCTCGATCAAACAAGGCAGAAGCAACCGCAAAACAGACGGATTTACCTCCCCACACCAAGAGGTGACGATGGATGATCTGGATGTTCGGATCATCCAACGTTTAGATTCAGAGGGCGTCCTATTTCTATAGGGCGCTCTGACAGAGGAAGGGGTTTATATGAAACTTTATAGGAGTGTATCATTAAAAGAGCTTCATGCTCTTTTAATGAACAAAAAAGTAGATCCTATTTTCAACTATGAAAATGTGGATTCTACATATAACCGCAAGTTAGGAAAAGTAACTTGTTGGTTCAAAAAACCGTATGCGCTATCTCCACTAAACTATGATTTTGTAGTTGTGTCGGAGATAGACGAAAGTAAAATTATCGGAGAGGGCGTGGGGAGATATAGTCGAGAGGATATTTACAATGTAGGCAACTATATCTTTTCACAAGTGGGAGAAGTCTATACAAAAGGATATACCATCGAGGAAGTAGATGGTATATTCTTCAATAATAATAATTGGGGAATCATTTTATGTGATTTCCTACAGAAAGATTTTCTCTTCTTTTTAGAGGAGGAAAATAGAGAGCATCCAGACAATGTTTTGGATATTCTCAAAGAAAATATTGACATCATGTATGATGTCAATTACATCATGTTGACTAATCCCAAAAAGAATTCAACCTTTTGGTTGATTCGTGATCTAGTAAAAAATCATTACAACTCTCTGAAAAACATCAAAAATTACGATGATGTTTTTTGGAGTGTTGTTTAGGAAGGGGATAAAAATGATTTTAAATGACTGCGTTATATTTTATCATGCGTCTCCGTTTGAAGGGCTGACTGAAATTCGCCCTTCAAAAGACGTTAAAAATACGCACAACGGAAAGATTTCTGGAAAATATGCTTGCCTTGCTTCTTCTCCCGCCCAAGCTTTTTATTGGGCAAACGTGTTGGGAAAAGGGCAAGGGAAGTGGTATATTTACGAAATCAGACTCCCTCACAGTGAGATTGTAGAAAACTGTGAGGGAGGATACCACTTTGAGGGAGTCGGAAGACTCACAAAAGCTGTCAACGTCTTTGACCATAGAGACGTTGACGGAGAGGTTTGCGTATTTAAACCTGTCCCTGTGGCAGGGATATACGCAATTGTTGATTTCGTAAGTAAAAATTAAATTGTTGGAGGGATTGAGAATGAACAAAAAAAAATATATTACGTTGAAAGGAAGAAAAATCAGACAATTAATAAAGGGAATTAATCTCCCTTTATCAATAAAATTAGCGAAACTCTCATTTTTCGAGTGCGCTAAATTCATTGAAACTCTGGAAAAAAACGGTTTCAAAGTCGAAGAGGTTATCGAGGGGTATTGCCCCGATGACGGAGATCCAGAAGGCTACTTACGGATCTTGAAAGACGGAAAGGAGGTAGGAAATGTAGAGTTCACTTGTAGTGGACTCTACATTAAGGTATAAAATCGAAACGCCCAAACGGGCATCTGTGGAGAGCAGAGTACAACCTCATATGGGTTGTACTCTTTTTTTAAGAAAAAAATATTTTTCATTTGACGGTGAGTTTCTCACCGTCTACTGGAAAATCGAAAGGGGAATGAAAGGATGGAAATTTTAGAACGTTCTGTTGTAGAAAAAATTATTTCAAAACTTGACCATGAAAGTATTGTCAAGACAGCTTGGGAAGGCTACATTCCCAACATGAAGAATGGTTATGCAACTCTGAATCTGGAAACTGGACTGCTTGAAAGTGTATCTCTGGGAACAGGTGAAACGAATCATCCATCTGAGGATGTTCGAATTTATCTTTATCGAATTGATCAAAATTTAGATGTTCCGTATGAAGATATTTTAGATGAGGAAGAAATGGAGAAGTGGGAAAAATTTGAGGAAGAAGGTTCGTTTGATCAATTTTGTAATGATCAAGGAATAATTCAGAATGAACGAATCATAGAAGCACTACTCCATTATTTCTATGATGATTGGACCGAAGCACAATACTCTATAAAAGAACAACTTGATAAATGGTATAAAAAAAGGCAATATTGTTTTTGAAAGATGTAATAAAGTACAAGAAATAGAAGTGAATATATCCTTAAGGAGTCTGATTTAAAAATGAAAACATATAGTGAGCGTGAAAAGATTAAAGAAGTTCTTTCGAAAATATCTGACGAGATGAGATCACGATTGGAAGATGTTTCGAGGGATAGAGTGGAAGACCATGAAAATTTAGAAAGCTTGTTGGAAGACATTGAATTTTATTTGGATACTTTAAAAGATGGCGAAACATATGCCGACTTTGGTAAAAGATTCATTAACAAAGAGATTAGACACCATGAGAAAATACTAAAAGAGTACAGACATTAAACAAATTGATAAAATTTAATAGACATGAAAAGGTGGGAATATTAAGAATTGTTTTTTGCAAAATAAAAGTGCAGAGAATCGCAAAATCCTTATGCAGTGATATGCAATGGGGCTTTACATGGAGGAGGAGCCATGATAACCTTTTTTGGTTTTGCCAAAACTGTTGAAGCTGGCGCTTGGCTAAAGAATCATGGCTACAGAGGATCCATGTCAAGCCCTTGATGGATAGATCACATATATGTATATTTATTCAAAATTTTGATAAAGATATACTGCAACACTCTGTATTTTTTTCTTGCAGAAAACAGCATGCGCCTCTTCTGAATCTCTCGGGCTGGGGATATGCCAGTGTGTCAACCACGAAACGTTTGAAACAGAACCAATTTCAGCACAAGAGGTGCTGGAGTTGGCGAAAAAACAAAAAAGCACGGTCTGATGACCGTGCTTTTTTTTATGCATCAAAATGTACCTTCGTAAATAGCTTCTAAAACATGGTTTCGTGGTTGACTGCTAATAACTCCGTCTACAAAATTATTAAATAAAATGTTAAAAAGAAAGTACTTTAAATTATAATTTATAGTAATATTATTTATAGTAATATTAATAGTAATAGCCATAAAAGTGTGCGAGAAGGAGTGAAATTATGGCAAAAATAATTACTTTTGGTATATCGAAAGGCGGTTGCTCGAAAACAACATCAAGCGCCATTACAGCTTATCTCTTAAGCCAAAATGAAAAAGTCTTAGCAATAGATATGGATGGGCAAGGAAATTTAACAAGTATTCTCACTGGAGAATACGATATTTGTAATGTCTTTGAAGAAAGAACCGTATTAGAAGCTATTCTGGAAGGGAAAGCAGAACCTTATATTGTGAATGTATATAGAAACCTTGACCTTCTACCTTCGAATGACTTTTTAGCGACTTTAAGCAGGAAGATGTATGAAAACAATTTAAAGCTAAACGCTTTAGAAATTGCTTTAGAATCAGTAATGAACCATTACGATTGGATTATCATCGACACTCCACCAGCCCTTTCAGAACAAACGCTTATGCCTTTAAGCACAAGATCACCAGAAGGAAGTTTTGCAGTTATCATGTTTGATGGGTCTATGCTGACATATTACGCTATCCCAAAATTCATGGAAATCATAGAGGAAACGAGAGAACGTTTTAATTCGAACCTACAAACTCTAGGGATTCTTTTTAATTTGATCGATGCAAAAGCCAAAGAAAATGAAGCCATGCAAAAAGTTATAGATCAGGATTATCCCGATCTACGATTCAACTCAATTATCAGAAGACGGGCTACTACAAGACGATTAGCGATTAACGGATTAAATCAAGAGAATAAAGAACTGCATAACGCCTTAGAACTGTATATACCATTTGTGAAGGAGATGAAAGAACGTGTCCAAAGAAACAACAAATGAACTCATGGCTAAAATTCAACGTACTAAAACATCACCTGTAAAACAATTCTTATCTCCTTACGAAGAAGAAGAAAGAACTTTCAATGATAATTTAGAAGAAGGGCAAGAAAAAAATATAAATCAAGAAATAGACATAAACGCAGTTATTAATGACGTACTAAACAAGCAAAATAAACATCAGAAGAAAGAGTATGTGGGTTTCTATCTCGAAGAAGAGGTCATAAAAGGATTGAACAAGCTGTGTGGCTCTCACACAAGAAAAACAAGACAAGGGATCAGGTCAGAAATAGCCAACGCAATTTTCAAAGCAATTTTAAAAGAAAAAGGTCTTATTAAGTAAAGAATAAAGAAAGAACTTTTTTATTAATTATATTTATTTTTTTGATTTGAAGGGAGATTGAAAATATGATTGAAAATATGTCTGAAAAATTAAAAGTTATTATTGTTCCTGTTGGTCAAAAACCGTATGTTGCAGAAATACCGCACACTTTAGAGACATTACAAAATATAGTAGGAGGGTACATAGAAGTAGCAGGTATACCTATCGTCGAAAATGTAGTTGTGGTTTGCAATGAGAATGGAATGATTGACGGACTGCCCAAAAATCTCTTGGGTATTCACGGAGATTTTTTGTTAGTAGGGGTTGAACCACCTGAACTTGTTAGTTTATCTGATGAACAAATCGAAGAAATCATGGAAATCATGAATAATGGACTAAATTGAGGATTCTTCTAATCCAAAAAGGTTGGCTGAACAGTGGAAGTTCAGTCTTTTTTTTATTCAAAAAATCAAAATGAAAGACGTTTTAAATTGACAAAATAGTCAAAAAGTGTTTACAAAGTTATCTGTTTTTGATACATTATAGATAACAAAGTTATCTAATTACAAAGGAGTTGGTTATATGACAACAAAAGAGGTAGTTATATGGGAAGACGGAAGGGGAGGTCAGTCAATTTTATTGAATAAAGAAGAGATTGAAAAAGTGGTTGAAGTCGGAGAATCTGCTTTGATTATTGAAATTGACGGTGTTGATCTGAGCGTTGATTCTTACTTTGACAACAATTTGACGGAAAAATTACATGCTTACATTGACAAATTAGAGGATGAAGAAAAGGATTATGAAACAGACGATCCTGATTTTATTAAAGTTTTCTTACAGTCTATTGGGTTTTCCAATGTAGACATATCGTTTCCTGATTCGTTTTTTATAGATAGTGAAAAAGAAAAACTTGTATTTGATCCTCAAGAAAAAAATTTTTATGTTATCAACAAAGGTGAATGGACTACAAAAATCTTTATCTGGTGGGATGGTCATAACCATCGAACTATTTCACTAGATGATTTCATGAATAATGAAACCGAATTAGTGATTACAAAAAAATTCGTTGATCTGGATATATGGGATGGTAGAAATTTCTCAACGGGCGGACATGGACTGCATCAGAGAGTTTACAAGATAATTAAAATTGATGGAAATGAAGTAGATGACCACTTTTTGCTCGAAAAATGGAGCCAATATCAAGGGGATCTTCCAGAAGGAATTATACTTACAGCAGATGATCTGAAAGAACATATAGAGAAGCTGAAAGATCGTGATGTAGTGGAATTGATGTATGAAGCAGGGAAATTGTCGGGGGAGTAATCCCCCCTCTCGTTGGGATCAAGGAATTTTCTGAAATGATAGGGTGGGAAAAAGCTCGTTTAAGTACAAAATATTCAAGACAGCGAGAGGGGAAAAAGGTAAAAAATCCGTTACCTCACCCTATTCAAGTACTGGCTTCCAGTCCGTTGTGGACAAGGGAACAAGCTAAAAAGTATAAAGAGAAGCTAGATAAGCAGAAGAATCTAAAAAAATAGGGAATTTTGATGATGATGATTGGTTTGAATTAAAATCATTTATATATCAATTTTGAAAAGGATGGTTTATTATGAAGAAAACAATTAGAATTAATAAAACAAAGGAAAATTTTGAAATTATATATAAACAATTAGATAATGCAAGTGGTGAACTTTATAATGCAATAGATAATTTGGCTAGGATGGTTGATCTCCCGAAGGAAATCATTGAAAAATATAAACGTATTGATGTTTCTTTAATAGATAGTTTAAGGTACGACATAGAGCAACTTATTGAAGAAATAAATCATAAAGAAGTTGATTAAAATGTCCGTTGTAAAGATTGCTAGAGTAAGAAATATTAAACGAACTGTAGATTATTTATTACAGAATCATAAAACAAATGATTTTTTGTACTCAGCACATGAGTGTACACCGGATACTATAATTAAAAAGGTACTTGCACATTTTGTAAGTACCTTTTATAATCATTTATAGTAGAACAATTTATCTTAACTATTAGGAATTGACGCAAATTAATATTTCTAAAAAAGCATTAAAGATGTGATTATCTGAATCACATCAACATAGCAATGAAACAATATCTTAACTATAAGGACTTGAAACATTGACAATGTGATTATCATCATTGTCTAATCACATGTTTCATTGCTATTTATCTTACCTATGAGGATTTGAAACATTAATAATATGATCATTTTTTTATCTGCATAATTGCAGTAACCGTAGGAACTGCGGGGATAGCCTACTAAATATTCGCTCGATAGAGCGAAGTTCGTAGGAATCTCCCACTTCTAAGCGAAGCGAAAGTGGGAGTAGTTCAAGATCACTTAATGTTATCTTACCTATGAGGATGTTGCAAAAAGGCACTCGTTTCTTGAGTGCCTTTTTGCTTTGATGAATCATATTTCCTCAAACTCTAACGCCAACCTCTTTACTCTTCTAAACTTCACAAAACGGAAACCTCGCCCATTTGCGACAGTTTCCGATTCACTTAAAGGAACTTCTTTCATTTCAGCCCAGAGGGGACGATAACCACGCTTGCACAGCTGATCGATCACCGATAGCGGAGCAACAACCAACATTTCATCACCGCCATGTTCATGATACCTGCGAATCATGTCATCCGCATTGGCAACACGGGCTGAATCTTGGACGATATTAACATCTTCCCCAAAGAGACGTTTTAACTCTGTCACTTGGGAGGGGAGGATGTCATGTCTCGAAAACCACACTACTGTTTTCATCCAGATCAACACCCCATATTGTCATTATGGACAGGGATATAAAGAATTTCCCCATGTTCATTTTCTTTTGCTAAATATTCTAAAACTCCAACATTCCCAAGTTTTCAGAACGCAAATGGAATAGTCAAAAATAAGTGTCTGGAAAGGTATACTTTGCAGAACAAAATTATCTTTTTTCTGTTCTCCCATTTTTACTAGTTTTTTATTGTTCTTAAAGGTCTATAAAAACATTTATAGACGTTCATAAATTATTATAGACCTTTACAAACAAAATATCATAAGATATAATATTAATAACAAAATTCTGTTACAGATTGCTGTAAATTTTATTTGAGGAGGAAATAAATTGATAGAAGAATCTGATTTGTTTGTAAAAAAGTTAAGGATATTAAAAGGGAAAGTTTGGAAGATGAAAAATGAAGGGGAGACTGCAAGGAAAGCATTGGAGAAAACAGGAAGGTGATACTGTGTTGCAAGGAATTTGCATCGATATTGGTGAAACCACAGTTCTTGAAAAAGGAAAAACTTATTTTCTCTTTCCAAACGGGTCAACTCATTATTATGTTTCGAAATTCCAAAACAAAAATTCCCATTTTGGATGTTTTCGAAAATCATTTTTTCAAATTGTTCAAGAAGATGAATGGTCGCCAGAACCACCTGCGGACAATGTTCCGTCATTGGACAGTTCAAAAATATACGAAGCAAGAGAAAAAGGATACCATGCAACGACCGGAAAACCTTTAACACTTAAGTTGCCACCTATTGAAGAAATGCTTGCTTACGAAAAAGGTTTTATAGATGGAAAAAAGATTGATTACACACGATCTACAATTGATAAAAAATCCGATTAGTTAGTAGAAAGGAGAAAAACAATGAATTTCGAGAAAATGATAGCTGAATTTGAGAAAAAACTCTTTCTGGAACGCAAATACGATGTGTCTAAAATTGTCGAAGGAGAAACGATTCGTTTACCATCCACAAATGAAAGTATCACAATTGGTCATTATGCTAAAGGTTATCTTATTAATAGACCAGTAGATACAAAATATGAAGTATACATAATAAGGAAAAAACTAAGAAAACCATTTTTATGGATCTTCAAAAGGACTGGAGAATACATTGGTGACAAACAATTTACTGAAATCGATCAAGCTTTAGATTGGATGAATGAAACTTATTTAAAAGATGCAAAAATAGCACTTGATATGAGAGACAGCATTTCGACAGATTAATTCTATTGGCAACCAGTGAAATAAATTCAGCAGAAGGAGAAATCACTATGGGTACAGTCTATGGTTACATCAGGGTTTCAACAAAAGATCAAAATATCGCTCGACAAGTCAAAAAAATGATAGAAAAAGGTGTTGAGGAAAGAAAGCTGTTTATTGATGAAATGTCGGGCAAGGACTTTAATCGTCCTCATTACCAGACCCTTAGAAGGATTTTGAACGAGGGCGATCTAGTTTATATTGACGCTCTGGATAGATTAGGTCGTAACTATGATGAGGTCATCAAAGAATGGAAATATATCACTAGAGAAATTAAAGCAGATATTGTCATTTTAGAAAACGAAACATTGTTTGACAGCAGAAAGTTTAAAAATATGGGAGACATCGGAAAAGTTATGGAGGATCAATTTCTTTCCCTTCTCGCATATGTCGCAGAGCAAGAACGAAAAAAAATAAAACGGAGACAACGTGAAGGGATTGAAATAGCAAGAAAAGAAGGTAAACATTTAGGCAGACCACCATTTACATTGTCCAATTCGCAAAAAGAAACGCTCAAAAAATACTATGATAAATGGAAAAATAAAGAAATAAAAAGTAAAGACTTTATGGAAATGCTTAATCTTAAAAAAAGCACTTTCTATAAAGTCGTAAAACAATACGATGATTTAACACGAAAGTCTTAAATTAATTAAAAAATGAATCAACTATAAAAAGAGAATTTATAATGAATTTATAATGAATATAGAGGGTAAAATATGTAAATATCGGTTGGTACAATTGGATGGTTAGACGTTGATCAACATATTGCGAAAATATGAATATAAAAAGGAGAATCAAAAATGAAAGAAATTTCTTTAAAAGAATGTGAAAATGAATTAAATAAATTAAATCAGCAAATCAAAAATGTTATCTCAAAATTGGGAAACGATGGTGAAAATATCCGTATTGATCGTGACAATTTGGATCAGGAATTTTTTTATAATCAATACAGATTAATTTTAGATAAGTTAATAGACATTAGCGAAAAAATAAAGTACTTATCAAGTCCTATAAAAGAACAAGGAATTTTAAGAAAAAATAAAGATGGGAGATATGCGTTACCAAGTGGAGAATATTTCACAAGTGGGAGTACAATCGAAATTCTTTATACTGATGAAGATAACGAACAGTATTGGTTGCTGACAAGAATTGAACATAACGGTGAGGATTATTATGCGACTGCCTTGGGAAGAGACATATCAATAAATGGTATGATGGCGAGGACTAGATAAAGTAAAGGTATCAAAAAAGATTAAACGGTCTTAGCCGGGGCTTGACATGGATACTCTGTAGCCATGATTCTTTAGCAAAGCGTCAGCTTCAACAGTTTTGGCAAAACCAAAAAAGGTTATCATGGCTCTTCCCCCATGTTAAGCCCCATTGCATATCACTGCATAAGGATTTTGCAATTTTCTGCACTTTTATTTTGCAAAAAACAATATGGTAGAAGAATATCTAATTTATGCAAAAGTTTTTTTAGAAATACAAATTAAATTAAGATAAATTTAATATCGTGAGAAAGATCGTGAGAAAGGAAGAATTTTATATGCCGAATGAAATTACTTTAACAGACCAATTTGTTAGAAAAAATTTAGATAGTTTAAATCTTAAATATGATGAACAAGGTTCTTCTATAAAAGAAGTTAAGGAAGCTTTAAAAAACGGAAGTAAAACAGGAAAAGGTGGAGTAGGAAAACCTGAATTTGTATTGCAAGTCAGTAGCGTTGCATAAAAAAATTTAATGTTTGTCAAGCTCAATAAAAATTCCAGTTATTTCATGTAACTGAATATTCAGACATACAATCTTTCTAAGCAAGCTTAAAAGGACAATGACGTCTTAATCGGCAGTCCATTTCCACAATTTGGTAATATATTACAGAAACATTGGATCATAAACTAAATCGTCTAGGTGTTCCACCTCCCCTTCTTCAAATTGGTACACGATGGTTTCAAAATCTTTTTCCCAATGGTATTTTTTCCGACCGTTGGACGTTCGAATTGGCTTTTTAAAAAGGGAGCGAACAAAACAGTCAAAACCTTTAAAAAGCAGATTCTGTAAAGTTCGCTTGATCTCTAATAAAGGACCATCGTGATTCACTTTTAATTGGAGCATGGCCTGTAAGCAATAGGTGATTAGGGCGATCCAAATTTGATTGTAAACGGCATTTTGACTTTTTCCATAAAATCTTTTTATCTTAAGGTGCTGTTTCATCCATTTAAAGAAGGTCTCTATCTTCCAGCGATATCGGTATAAATCTGCAATCTCTTCCGCAGAAAGATCAAAGCAATTGGTTATGATGATCACGGGATTCCCTTCGCTGTCGACCGTTTCGATCAATCGGAGAGGATGAGTCATTTTGGTATGATTACGGTCATTTCCTAAAATGACAATCTGATCCCTATAAATCAAACGTTCTGGATTGGAAATCCGTTCCGATAAAACTTCAATCTCTGCGTTCTTTTTAAGCCGGGTAATGAATCGCACCCCTTCTCGGCATAAGCGGTCGAACTGTTTGTAATCGACATACCCTCGATCAAACAAGTAAATCGCATTTGGATCGATTTCAATGAGTTCGTCCATCTGTGTGCGATCGGCATGTTTCGCGGGTAAGATAATCCCTTGATCCGGAACAGTGATATCCTTCGTTACAACAACCTTTAAATGGAGTCGAACACCAGCCTTTGTCTTACGAAAAGTTGCCCATGGATATTGGCTCAAACTCATGCTCATCGTGGTAGAATCAATGACCAGAAGACGACCAATGTTTCGGATGATCGGGGCATTTTTCATTTGCCCTTGGATCTTTAAGACCAGATATTTAAATACTTTTTCAAACAGTTGAGGGGATAATTGGCCTAATTTGCGAGAAAGTTGCGAAGTACTAATTGCATCAAATTCCAGATATGTCTGCAACTCTTCCTTGTCTTTCAAATGTTTGGCCAATTTTGTTAAGCTTTCCAATTCATTTATCTGAGCGATGATACAAAGTTGTAAAAACTTATACACCGTTAATTTTTTAATGTATTTGTCAACGTCAATCACATTAATTAGTTTTGAAAAAGTTATTGGATCGATCTCTTTAAATAGTTCATTTATTGTGGATTCTGTGGTATTCTTATCCATAATGGTTTCTCCTTATTCTTAGGATTTGGATAGGACTGCCAATCCTAATTATAAGGAGTTTTTTTATATCCAAAAAGATGAAATTTAACATAAAATTGGGCTTGACAAATTAAAATTAACTTAATGCAATGCTACTGATTGCAAGTAAAAGATTTTTTAATTGTAATTGAGGATAAAAAGGATAACGATAAAAACATTAAATGGACAGACGAAAAAGAAATTTCTTTAGAAACAAAAGCAAAAACAGATTATGCCACGAATGGTGCTGTTCATTATGCTAAACATATCGCAGAAAACTCCAGTTTTAAAAAGATATTTGCAATAGGAATTACAGGTGATGAAAAGCACCATATCATTCAACCTGTTTATGTCACTGATCAAGAAATCATAATATTAGATGAACTGGAAACACTGGAAAACTTTAAAGAAGAAAACATAGAGGGATATTATAAAACAGAAGTATTAAAAGAAACTCCTTCTGAACAAATTGAGCTTCAAGAGATTATTAAATTATCTAAACAATTACATGAGGATTTACGAAATTATGGACAGCTATCGGAACATGAAAAGCCACTTGTAGTTTCAGCCATCCTTTTAGCATTACAAGATGTGAATTTTTCAGTTGATATGTTAATAGGAAACCAAGTATCCAAAGATGGTAAGAAAATATTTGATTCACTTTCTAATTATTTAGATGAAGTAGAAGTTACACCTGATTTTAAGAAACGAACCATTTTAGATCAATTTTCTTTTATCAAAAGCCGAGTAAAATTGAATCAAATTGATTCAAACTTAGGAAAAACGCCTTTAAGATACTTTACAGAATTTATTAAAGATAAAATTTTAACAGCCATTAAATCAAACATAAAAGAAGACGTTTTAGGTCGTTTCTATGGTGAATTCGTGAAATATTCAGGTGGAGATGGGAAAGGTTTAGGTATTGTCTTAACTCCTTCCCATATTACTGATTTAATGTGTGATTTAGTTGACTTAAAACCCAATGATATTGTATTAGATCCATGCTCTGGTACAGCTGGATTTTTAATTAGTGCCATGCATAAAATGTTGGAAAAAGTGGATACATTAGATTTATCTGAAGATGATAAAACGAAATATAAAAAGAAAATTAAACAAAACCAATTGCACGGAATTGAGATTAGAGAAGATTTATATACGATTGCCACAACAAATATGATCCTTCGTGGCGACGGAAAAAGTAACCTAAGAAGAATGGATTTTATCAATGCCGATATAGAAGATATACAAAAAATCAATGCTACTGTTGGACTGATGAATCCGCCTTATTCCCAAGCAAAAAATGAAGCAACAGCTCGTTTATCTGAATTGAGTTTTATTATTCGTTTACTGGATTCTTTAGCCCCAAACGCTAGATGTGCAGTGATTGTTCCTCAGTCCACTATGATTGGTAAAACGAAACGTGATAAAGAAAATAAGAAACGTCTTTTAAAACATCATACGTTAGAAGCAGTCATCACCTTAAATAAAGAAACATTTTATGGTGTGGGAACAAACCCATGCATTGCGGTCTTTACAGCACATGAACCACACGATCCTGAAAAACGTGTAAAATTCTTTAATTTTGAAGATGATGGATATGTAGTAAGAAAACATATTGGACTGGTAGCAACCGAATTAGCCAAAGACCGCAAGAAGAAGCTATTAGACGTATATTTCGACAAAGACGAAGCCCCAACATCATTTATGGTGAAATCAACTATAAAAGCAACTGATGAATGGTTGCATAGCTTTTATTACTTTAATGATGAAATACCTTCTGTTGAAGATTTTAAAAAGACAATGGCTGACTATCTAACGTTTGAGTTTGATATGAGAAGTCATGGAAAAGAATATTTGTTTGATAAAGAAGGTGAATAATATTGGACACATCATTACAAAACGAATTAAAATCGGTGGAATGGGGAGAGTTTAAGATTGAAGATATTTTTCATATCAAATCGGGCAAAAGATTAACAAAAAAAGAAATGAAAAATGGAAAAATACCTTTTGTCGGCTCTACTAACAGAAATAATGGAATTACCAATTTTGTATCCAATCAAAATAATAGCATGGATTCAAATGTTTTAGGTGTCAATTATAACGGTAGTGTAGTAGAAAATTTCTATCACCCTTATAAATGTATTTTTTCTGATGATGTGAAAAGACTTTCCTTAAAAGGAATGGTTGGAAATAAATATATCTATTTGTTTATTAAAACGATGATCTTAATGCAAAAAAAGAAATATGCATATGGATACAAATTTAACGGTCAACGAATGAAACGACAGGTAATCTTATTGCCTGTTACAGAAAAAGGTGAACCTAATTGGTCTTTCATGGAAAATTTCATGAAAGAAGTGGAGAAAGTTGTAAAACCGAAAATGAAGTTTGAAAAACATCAAATAACTGATAACCGAGAATTAGATGAAGTGGAATGGGGAGAATTTGAAATACAAGACCTTTTTGAAATAAAGATCGGTAAAAATTTAGACGGAAACAAGATTGATAAAGAAAACGGTCATTATCCTTATATTACAAGAAAAGAAATGAATAATGGATTAGATGGTTTTGTATCTTGGAATGATGATTCATATTTAAATAAAGTTAGTCAACCTGTCATTACGATTGGAAACGAAACAGCAAAACCATTTATTCAGGAACATGATTTTTATACAGGTACTAAGGTTAATATTATGAAACCTTATTATTCAGCAAACAAATATCATTTAATGTTTATTTGCACTTCACTGGAAAGAAATAGACATAAATATTCTTATTCGTATACAATCAATTCCAGTCGCTTAAAAAAACAAAAAATCTTACTTCCTATCAAAGAAAATGGTGAACCTGATTGGTCTTTCATGGAACAATATATGAAACGTATGAAAAATGAAATACTGTCACAAAAAGAAATACAATGAAATTGAACGGGGACTCTCACTATAAAGTTTTAAAGATTTTAACGATGAAATATCTGATTTTGCAAAAGATATGTTCATTGAGATCGGAAAAAAATACAACCTTTAATAACAAAAAAATAGTTAATTTTTATTTGAATTAAAAGTCTAATTGAAAATTTAACAGAAAATTGTTATTATATATATATATTTTGTTTTTTTCCTTTAGTCTTTATTAGTTGGTGAAATCTCTAATAAACAAGAGATAAGACCAACAAAAACCTCCTTACTTTCCTGCCAGTCCGTTTTACGTTATTTTAATTTTTGGTGGGAAGGCGTAACATTGTTGTTACAAAAAAATTAATAAATAAATCGTTAATAAAAACCAATCTTTCTGATAGTAGAAGGATTGGTTTTTTATTTTATAAAAAATCAAAAAAAGGAAGGAGAATTTAAAAATGATTATGGAAGGAATTAGAGAACAAAAAATTGTCGGTGCAAAAGAAGGACAGGGTATGATCGGTCACTTATTCTGGTACTCAATTGGTTCACAATTGATTACCAGAGAAGGACTGAAAGAAAAATTCCTCCAGTCCAATATCAATGAGGACTGGTTGCCCAAAGAAATTCGCATTCCTGATGCGTTCAGGAGAGCGACTAAGGAATGCGAACAAAAAAAGGTCGCAACAAGCGATCCAAAAAGATTCCTGAACATTCTCATCCGTGAGGTGTTCAGCGATCAAAATTTCGTCCAAAGAAACGTAGTTATCGAAACCGTTGACCAAAAAGGGAAACGGTTAGGATATAATCCGAACGGGGCAATCATCATGTTAGACAAGCAAAAAAAAGAAGTCCGTTCGGCTATTCCAAATGAAAGTCCTCTAATGAAAGAGGTCGCTTTCAAAGCAGAACAGTTATTCAGAAAGTATTCTGAATACTATTCTGCACAACAATTAAGGGTGACGGTCTCGAAAATTTTAGGATCATTGGCTCCAACGCAGGTTCGTCCAAATGGGGGTGTCTATTTTGTTCCTGTCACATATATGCAGGAACTAAAAAATCTAAATAGCTTGGTAAACTCCCTTGAAAATTCAGAAGGGTTCATTGTCCCTTTGTTCGACACAACGGACAATAGGGAAATGGTTAATAAAAAACTATTGAATGATTTTGAAGAATCCTTAAAGACGGTTGATCTTCTGTTGAAGAAAGATACCGTCTCAAAAATGGAACTCAATGACGCAATTGAGGAAGCGAAACGTGTAGCAGACACGTTCAAAAAATATCAATTGATCATTGAATTAGAAACAGACGTTTTGAACGAAAAACTCCAACTATTGAGTGAAAGGAGTAAAAAACTTCTTAATAAAATCGAATAGTTGGAGTTTAAAAAAATCAAAAATAAAAGAGTGAAGATTAGAAACCACTTTAAATATCTTGAAGGGTATTTAAAATTGGTTTCTTTTTTTGTTCAGAAGTAGTAATAAAAAAACAAAAGGGGAGAGAAAAATGGGTTTAGACATGTATTTAAAGTCGATGCCAAAACTGCAAGGGTATTCTTTTGAGAAACTCGTAGAACTGGACGATAAATTACGTGAGTGTGAGTTTGATAGTTTAAACTCCATGAAAGGTATTATCCCATATGTAAAAAAAGTAGGCAAATACATTACTTGGTATTCCATTTCAGAGCAAATTGCCTACTGGAGAAAGGCAAACCATATTCATCGCTGGTTTGTCAATATCGTTCAAGGGGGAGAAGATGAGTGTAATCCTTACGAAGTTACAAAGGAGCATATCATCATGCTCTTGAACGATGTAAAAACGGTACTGGAAGCCAAAGACAAAGAGGATGGCATTTCTGTCGCACAAGAAGTTTTGCCAACCCAAAGTGGTTTCTTCTTTGGTAGTACTGAGTATACCGAATGGTACTATCAAGTTTTAGAAGAAACAAAAACAATATTGGAAAAAATCTTAGAAACGTTTGATTTTGAAAACAACTACTTATTTTACATAAGTAGTTGGTAGAAAGACTTAAAAATAAAAAGGGAGAGAAGTAGATTGGTTAAAATTTATGTGGCTAACCTCGCAAAGTACAACGAAGGAGTGTTGAAAGGTGCTTGGTTTACATTACCGACACCTTTAGAAGAAATATATCAGAAGGTTTTTGATGAAGATGAACTTGACGAAAACGGGAATCCTTATGGTGATTATGTGATTCTTGACTATGAATCACCGAGAATTCCTCAATCCATTTTAAAAAATTCATCTTTATCAGAATTAAATGAGATAGCTGAAAAACTATCTCAACTAGAAGATGACCAAGCTGATGCGGTTCTAAAGATTTTAGAGAGGGGAACCGTCAAAACCTTGCAAGAAGCCATAAAAAAACTGGAAGACTGTGTTTTCCACTATGGCTGTAAAAACATGGGAGACGTTGCCTATTACCTATACAAAGAAATTTATCCAGAGCTGTTTTCCTCACCGCTGGAAAACTATATTAATTGGGATGAAGTAGGTGAGGATATGCAGTGCAACGGAATTTTCATAGAACTCGACAATGGCACGATTGTCGAAGTTCTTTAAAATTAAAATCTAAAAAAGGAAGGGAAGAAGAAAATGAAAATACAAAAAATAAAGGAAGCATTGACTAAAAAGTTTTTCGAACGAGAACAAGAAATTGAAGGGATTCTGACAGCGATTCTTGCACGTCAGCATGTTCTTTTGATCGGACCCGCAGGCACAGGAAAGTCCGCCTTGTCTGCGGAATTAAAAAACATCATAAAAGGAAGTAATTACTTCCAATGGCTACTAACTCGATTCAGTACTCCAGAAGAATTATTTGGAGTATTGAGCCTTAAAGAGTTAGAACAAGGCATATACAAAAGAAATACATCAGGAAAGCTACCAGAAGCACATTTCGCCTTTCTTGATGAAATTTTCAAGGCGAACTCGGCTATCCTAAACAGCCTTTTAACACTGATCAATGAAAGGCTGTTCTACAACAATGGAACGCCTTTCAAGGCGCCTTTGATTACACTCATTGGTTCTTCCAATGAGTATCCAGAAGAAGGAGAAGGACTGGAAGCCTTGTTTGACCGTTTCCTTCTCCGTTTTGAAGTAAATTATTTAAAAGAAGAAAGAACTTTCATAGATATGTTAAAAGGGAACGGTCAAAATGTTGAAATACCTTCTATCTCGCTAGAAGAACTGGTTCAATACCAGTTCATGGTAGATTTAGTAAACATCCCTGATGATGTTTGCGAAGCATTAGCCGAGATTAGAAGAAGATTGCATGATGAGGGGATATTCCCCTCCGACAGACGTTTCAAACAAAGTCTGTCATTATTAAGAGCCAAAGCCTTCCTAGAGGGAAGAACAGAAGTAGTCGTCAATGACATAATGCTTCTGGCAAATTCCCTCTGGGAAACGATTGACCAAAAAAACATGGTCACTCAAATTGTGCGTGAAAATGCACAAGATAAAGTGACTATGTTAATAGAAGAATATACAGAAGTGATAGCAGAATTAATTGATTCGATAAAAAACGATACCTCCACAGAAACAAATGTAGAAGTTCGGAAAAAATTAAAGGAAATAGAAAAAGATTTGAAGGAACTAAAAGGAAAAGCAAAGGACACATCTAAAATTAACAAGCTGTTAGAAACCATTTCTAACACTTGTAAAAAAATAGAGAAGTCCATTTTAGGCATCTAAACAGTCAGGGGAAGACCTTGACTGTTTTTTTTATAAAAAATGGAAAGGAAGGAAATTAAAATGTTTTTAAAAAGCAATGAAAAAATATATAGAAATAGCGTTCTGAATGCAGACGCTTTTGACAAAAGACGTTTCAATGAATTGTTGAAAATGTCGAAAGGGCTTCAACAGCTAAAAGAAAATGGAGAAAATGAATTTCCTTATTTCTCCCAACTTATGGGGGATATATGGAGTTCATTTTATAAAACCAAACCACGTTTATTGGAAGAAGAAGAAATATCACCGGAATTGAAAGCCAATCACTCATTTATGGGAAAAATAATGAGTGATGAAGGCTTTAAACAAACTAAAAAAACTACTACATTTGATGACGTTTCATCAGCCCTTTTCACTGTTTCTTTTGGTGAAAAGGTACTTGATTGGATAAAAGAAAGTAAAGAAAAAAATAAAGAATTTGAAAAGGCTATTAATAACATGCAAAATTTACAGCAAGAGCAAGAAGGAGAACAAAATCAACAAGATCAACAAGGGAACGAAAAACAGCTTATAAACCAAATTAACCAAATGAATGAAATTCTCAAAAATGAACTTCTCCAAAATGAGCCCAATTTTCAAGAAATGATAAAACAAGCAATACAGATACAAAATGAACAGAAAAAGCATTTAAAAGACCTTTTAAATGCTATAGGTTCAGGAAATGGAGAAGTTGAACTTCAAAAAGTGCCAACCAGAGAAAGGATTGCGTTGGCAGAAAAATTAAAAGATAATAAAAAAATTAAAGAAATAGCTGAATGGGCTGGAAGATTTAAACAAATAGCCCGTTCAAAGCAAAAAGTTAAACATAAAGAATCTATTGAGCGTTCAGGAATCTCTATGGGAAATGAAGTCGAACGCATACTACCAATGGAACTATCCATGCAGTCCTTTCCGTCAGCAAAGCTTGACTTTTTGCGCAGATTTGCAGAGGGTCAAGTGATGTTGTACGACAAAAAAGGAAAGGATTCACTTGGAAAAGGACCCATTATACTTTGCCTTGATCAATCTGGTTCTATGAAAGAATTAGATATTCAAAGCAAAGGTTTTACAATTGCTATGATGGCGATTGCAAAAAAACAAAAAAGGGATTTTGCATACATTCCCTTTTCACAAATTGCAAAAGTGCATTTGTTTAAAAAAGGGAAAATTTCTGTCAAAGAAATGACAGAGATTGCAGAATCCTTTAAAAATGGAGGTACTAATTTTTATCATCCACTAAAAAAAGCATTAAATTTAATAATTGAAAGTCGTTTTAAAGATGCTGACATCATCTTCGTTACAGATGGTGATGCAACCTTACCTTATGAATTTATTGAAAAATTCAATAAGGTAAAGCGTCAAAAAAAATTTGGCATGAAAACCATTTTGATTGGTTCTCAAGCCAAAGACGAATCTTTAAAACCAATTTCCGATGAAATCATTCATGCAAATGATTTCATGGAAGCTGATAAGGCTTTTGAAATTTAAAAAAGGGGTGTCTAATAAGCCGAAAAAACGACTTATTAGACACCCCTCATCATTGTCTAAAGATGGGGCTGACAAGTTCCCAGACATTGTTTGATATTTCGAAATATCCGTCTTTCGACAATGCTTCCACGTCTTCCAGAAAAGATCCGATGGTGAAATAATACTCTTCAATGCCATCTTTTTCAATCACAAAAACACCGTTTCTATTCTTATATAATCTGATTTTTTTCACTTAATACTCTCCTTCATCATCTTTCATTCCCTTTTCATTTTTCTTTTTCCTTTCTAATTAACATGATCTAATTAACGTGAAGAAATCATAACCTATATTTTCAATTTCTTCACGGTTCAAAATTTTCCCTTCCGAAGGATATTTTCATCGTTGTGTCTAATAGCTAAATCATCTATTTAAAGTTCTAAAATTCTCAAAATGCTTTCATTTTCTTTTAATTCTTCATTTACTACCTTATCGAAAACATCATAATTAACTGGAATAATTTGTTCGCTTTTTGTTATCATAAAGCGTTTATTTGGCTTTCCGTTTAGTAATGGCATTGTATGACTAATTACTCTGTATTCAAGTGTTATATAATCGTCATTGCCATCTATATAATATTCCCTTTTCTCTTTCCATTGATAATGTGTGTTGTCTAGTACGATTCCCTCAATACTATAAATACTATATAAATTGTTTAACCAATAAACGTATGCAGTGATTTGAGACAGTAAAAAGGTTTGATTCCATAGAAACAATGAATGATCATTATTCAGTTTGGTTTGTGTTACATTGTTATTGTATGACTGTATACGTTGATCAATCGATTTCAAAATAACATGCTTCTTTATGTAGTCGTTTGCTTCTGTTTCATTTGTAAAATAAAATTTTTTAATGTGCCATTTAATCGATTCTTTAACTGCTTTAATACTGTTTTGTAATTCTTCATCAAATGATGTTTTAAAACGTTTTTTGATTTCTTCGTGATCAATTTTAATGCCTTTTAAGATGTTCATTTTCATACACTCCTTCATGAAATATAAACAAAATTGACTTTTACGCCTACTTTTTCGGTGTATTTTTTGATTAAGTCGGTGTCAATATGCAATTGTTTTGGCATTGTAACCTCTTCAATATATAAAGGCAGTAGAAATTCTGTTTCAATTTCTCTGTATGCTCTTGTAAAATCACCATATCCAACCGATTCAATAAGCTCTTTTTCTTCCATCAGATCGAATAGTTCAAATAATTTTTCACGATCGTCATACAGTAGATGTCCATTCATTAAACGTAAATTTAATTTTTCCATTTTTAAATTCCTCCTTAATTTTTAATCCCTCCATCGCACCGCCAACCTAAGTTGGCAATGCTAGCAAGGATTAATCTTGCGGTCTCCCTAGCTCTTCCCAGAGCCGGAGAACGCCTTCGTAATCATCCTCGATAGCGGGATGATTTGCAGGATTTCTATCAATTGGGTTGTCCGCATCTGGATTGTACCAGATGTAGTCCGCCTTTTTGTTTTTAAAATCGATGGTGACCAAACACAAGTCATCTTCTTTTGCTTGGTCAAGGCGCTCAGGATCTAACTCAAAATATTTTTTTGCCGGAACAATAAATTGTACTTCATTTTGGGGAATCACAATGGTATTCCCCATCCCGTCCTCCCATCCGTCAACATCCTCGCCTGCGTCTAAGTCGGCAATGATACGTTGCATATCGTCAATGTCTGCCGGCGTGATTGTTGCGACAACCTCACCGTCTTTCACGACCTCAAATTCATGTAGGTCGTGATCAAATTCAACCTCTCTCACTTCGTATCCTTTTCTTTCCCATTTTCTCATTTGTGATTCCTCCTTGTTTTTTTTTGTTCCTCATCAACCTTACATCTTAATTATACAATTATATAATTATATGGTCAACTATTTTTTATAAAACTTTTTAGTCTTTCTAAATCTTCTTTCCAAAACAACTGTACTTTCCCTTTTCCAGTACCATACTCTTTGCAAGGGATTATCCGACCTTCTCGGATGTGATGTTGGAAAGCTACATTGGATAGACCAACATATCTTTCAGCTTCTCTTCTGGTCATGATTTGCTCCAAAAATTCTTCTTTAGTCATTTTCATTTTGATTTTCCTCCAATGCTTTAATGTATGGCTCATGATATTCTTTTTCTGCTTGTTTTCTTGCCTTAATGGCATCTTCCAATCTGTGATAAGTACCGATATATTTCCTTTTTCCCCTAATTGTAATGGACACCTCGTATTTTTCTTTTCCCCTGCGGATTCGTCTGTGTACACCTTTATGTCCAGTCCTGCTGTCTTTGCGTACTTTTTTGGTTAACAGCGGGACTATGACACCATCAACAGTTTTGTCCTCGGTTAGCACCTTCCTAGCATGTTGGATTTGTTCATTTTTTGAACATCCACACGATACAATTTCTCCACGCCTTAGAGATGTTCCCCTCGCAGTGACTTCATTCCCACAATCACATCGGCATAACCACAAAGCGTTATCATTTTTGGTTTTCCCAGCCCTTTTCAGGACTGTTAACTTTCCAAATTTTTTACCAGTCAGATCGTTGACGTTGCCCGGACTCTTTTTCCGCAAACAGCCACAAGACATTTTTCGGCTTTTTAATAATTGATTTGTTGTAGCTAAAGTTTGATTACCACATTCACATTTACAAACCCAAGCAATCTCTCTATATAGCTTTTCTTCATGCTTTGAGATAACCGTCAGACGTCCGAATTTTTTACCAGTTAGATCAACTTTACCCATTATGCAACCACCTCTCTTTCTAAAAATTTCTTTTATCCGTTTTTAAATAATGTAGTATATGTCTTTATTATGTAATTATATAATAATATAGTCAACTAATTGTACTAAATAACCATATATAAAAATAAGAATTTATCATTTTAAAACTTGTCTTTAGACAAGTTTTTTTTTATAATCTAATTAACGTAATTCTGTTACGTTTTACTGTTACATTTTTTAAATACCGGAGGACTGTTACATAATGCCGAAAATAGAAATTAAAATTAACGTTGATTACCTAAAAAAATACAAAGAAGAAAAAAATTTAACAAATAGAGAGTTAGCAAAACTAATGGGAGTACATGAAAGTCATATCAGTCGCATTTTGAGAAAGGAAAGAAATTGCGGAATGAAATCTCTGGTTAGGCTTATGGAATTAAAAGATTTTGACGTTCAAAAATTATTGAATAAATAAAAAGAAGGGATATTATGTCTTTTTTTGCTATACAAGTCCAAACGAATTACGAATTATTTGTACAAAAGAGTATCGCTTTATTAGTGCTAGAGAAAAAAATTAATCTCATAAAAAATATCTATGCTTTAGATACTCAAGTTTCTTTTAAAGAAAACCATATAACCAACGAAGATATTAAAAGTTATTTAGAACACCAAAGAATTAGAAGTTACCTTAATAACATGAGGTATGCCTATTCCGAAATGAAGATGAACAAAAACGAAGAATTAAAAAAAGAATACAAACTCCAAATGAAAAATCTTATTAAAAAAATTAAGAGTTATCCTGAAAATCAGTTTTCTCAGAAAGTAGTCGTCAAAGGCTATATTCTTATTGAATTAAACAGAAATTTTGAAAAGATCCCTTCTAGTCTTTATTACGATATTAAGTCAATACCAAAAGTTATTGGTTTTCCAAGTCATTACAACATTCCGCAAAACGAAATTGACGACTTTTATGAAAAATTCAACTCTTATTTAATTAATCTCTTATTTAATTAATCAAATTATCTTATCAACCAAATTACAAAAAATAGCAAAAAGGAGCAATAGGAAACATGAATTATGATGAACGTTTAAAAGAGATCATTAACCGCAAACCTTCCTCTTGGAAATACTTAATAATCCCAGTATTCGAAAGAGATATTCTTATTTTGCAAAATGAAGTAAAGCAATTTTTGTATTTTAAAAGAGCTATGCATGAATACGCCAAAAAAAATAAAGATTTTTATAATTTCTTACAATCTATTGAAAAAAATAGAAAGGATTGATTGAAATAAGAACTTTGATTGTTTATGATTGATGACCCTGCCACAAATATTGGGAATATAAGTTTTGTCAATTAGAACATTGTTTAATAATAACAATGATTGGATAAGGGATGATAGAAAGGAGTGATTGAAATAAAAATTCTGTTCTTTATTGCTGGATATTTTTTAGGTGCGTGGATTTGCCTTATCTTCACGTACAGGTATGTTAACGAACTGGAACTTAAACTTAAAGAAAAGTCTTTTAAAAATGAATAGGAGGAAAGAAATTGAAAAAAAACACCAATTATGCCAATCGAGGAATGGGTTTTGAAACATTAATAGAGGAAACCAATATGCAATATTTTATGAAAAAGATCGCAACAATTCAAAAAATAGCCACTCCCATAAAGATCATCAAAACAGAAAAGACTTTGAATGCTTTTTTTGAAACAGAAAAGACTTTGAATGCTTTTTTTGAAAAAAAAAGTACTGTAGATTTTATTGGTTGCTACAATGGACGTGCCATTGCATTTGATGCAAAAAGCACTAGAGAACGTACTCGTTTTCCACTATCAAACATAGAAGATCATCAATTCGAGTTTTTGAAACGCTGGCAAGACAATGGCGGGATCAGCTTCATACTCGTCGAATTTGCGAAAAAAAATGAAGTCTATATTCTTCCATTTGATGAATTAGAAGCTTGGTGGAATGAAGCTGAGAATGGTGGGAGAAAATCTATTAAGTATGAATGGTTTGTTGAAAACTGTGAATTGGTCAAAAGTAAAAATGGCATTCTATTAGACTATTTAAATGCCATAGAGAAGGTGAAAAAAAGTGAAAAATAAATATCGAATTGTTGGCAATATTGTAGAAATAGATATTTACAGTCAATCGTTAGGTTCATATCAAACTAAAGTCAGCTTATGTGATCTTCCAAAATTACAAAGAAAAAATAATACTTGGCGCCCCGTTAAATTTAAGAATTCCAACACTATTTATGTTATTGGTTTTGATAAAAAAGTAAATGGCTATTCTAAAAATATTTTATTGCATAGGTATTTGTTAAATCCCAGAGATGAAGAAATTATTGACCACATCAATGGTAATGGACTTGATAACACAAGAGAAAATTTAAGAATTGTCAATGGGAAAATAAATATGAGAAACAGAAATAAAGTCAATAAAAATAATACATTGGATGAACCGAACATTACTTTTGTAAAAGACAAAGGAAAATATAGAGTTGGCTTTATGGAAGATCGGCACTTCATATTTATTGGATACTTCAATGACTTGAAAAACGCTAAAAAAGTGCGTGATTTCGTTAAAAAATTAATTGAAGTTAATCCAAATTTTAATCTTTTTCAAAATAAAGAGTTTATCAGAGAAAAAGTTAAACAATTATGAAATCAAAGAATGGTATCTTACTAGATTACTTGGGGGTGATTGAGAAATGCAAAACGTCGTAATCGTCGATGATCGTCCGTCATGGATGATCCGAGAGGATAATATTATGAATTGTATGACTAGATGTGACTTATTCCAACATTGCTATAGTCGATATGGGATGGATTGTAAACACCTTGGAGGGGAGAAAATACCAAAAATAAGATGTAAGGAACATCCAAAGCAAAAGAGATTTTCATATTAACCACTTATGAACGACTTTTAAAGTATTAGTAGCAATATTAATATCGATATTAATATTAATAGCAATATTACTATTAATAACTAAAATAAAATTAAAAATAAAGGAGGACTGGATATGACTAGCAATTATCTTCATTCCCTTGCGCTTAATACAGTGCAGGGGAATGTTGTAAAAATTTTATACAACGAAAATGGATATGTCATTGCTAAACTTAAAACAGCAGATAAAGAACAAATTACATTTAAAGGTGCAATAATCGGATTGAAAGAAAGAGAAGAAATCATTTTACACGGTCATTGGGAAGACCATCCTCAATACGGAAAGCAATTCCATGTGTCTCAATGGAATAAACCTATTCCAAAAACAAAAGATAAAATTATAGCTTTCCTAACTTCATCTTATGTTGAAGGGTGCGGAAAAAAGCAGGCTCAAAGAATAGTGGAAGCATTGGGAGAAAATGCAATTGAAAAGATTATAAAAGAAAAAGAGAAATGTCTTTTAAACATAAAAGGAATCGGAAAAAAGAGAGCCATCTTAATTGCCCAAAGCGTTGAAAAGTCATACGAATTGGAACAGCTTATGTCCAAATGCATGAGATATGGAATAAAACCTGAACATGCAGTAAAAATCTATAAACAATATGGTCAAGAATCATTTGAAATAGTAACCAAAAATCCATACATCTTAACTGATTTAAAATTACTTTCGTTTGAAGAAGCTGATCAAATTGCTATGAAGATGAATATATCTCCATTTTCAGGCTACCGAATCCAATCTTGTGTCCAATACGTTTTAAATGAATATTGTTTTAGATACGGTCATTGTTTCATAGAAGAAAACTTATTAATAGAACAAGTAATATCAATTTTAAATAATAACATTAACATTAATATTAATAGCAATAATAATAATAATAATAATTTTGATAATACAATTGATTATAAAACGATCCTCCAGTCCATTTATGCTTTAGAAGAAAATACGATTATCATTGAAGATGGAAAAGTTTATCCAAAAAACTTATATATTTATGAGGAAAAAATATCAAAAAAAATTATGGAACTGATGAGAAATAAAATAAAATATGATCCAAAAAAAATTGAGATGTATATAAAAGAATACCAAGTAAAAAATAACTTTATTTTATCCTCTGAACAGAAACAAGCAATAAAAGCTGTCTTCGAAAACAATGTACTGGTTTTAACAGGAAACCCCGGAACAGGCAAAACAACCGTAATAAAAGCAATTTTAGACATTTATCAAAAAATGTTCCCTACAAAATTAGTATCGCTATCAGCACCAACAGGCAGAGCAAGTCGAAAATTAAAAGAGGTTACAAATTATGAAGCTGTTACAAACCACAGATTGCTCGGCTTTAAACAAAATGAAAATGGAATAATTGAATTTGAACACAATGAGGAGAATTTGCTTCAATATGATTTTTACATTATTGATGAAATGAGTATGGTGGACTTGTATATTTGTTATTCTCTCTTACAAGCGATCAAAAAAGATGCCAAAATATTATTTATCGGTGACGTGGATCAATTACCAAGCATTAACGTAGGAAATGTCTTGCATGATCTCATTCACTCAAATATACCGTGTGTACGGTTGACTGAAATATTCAGACAAGCTAAAGAAAGCCAAATTATTACTAATGCTCATAGAATCAACAAAGGATTAAACATCCAGATCAATCCAAACAAAGACGATATGTATTTTATTCAAAGAACGAATGATAAAAGCATTTCTAATACAATTGTAAAAAGCGTTTTACGTTTTATAGAATTAGGATACTCCGTAGAGGACATTTTAGTGCTCTCACCAATAAAAAAAGGGATCATTGGCACTCAGGAATTGAATCAAATACTGCAAAGCGTTTTAAATCCGAAACATGCTACAAAAAATGAAGTCCTATATAGAAAAAAGCTGTTTAGAGAAGGGGATAAGGTTATCCAAACGGTCAATAGACCATTAAAAGGAGTTCAAAACGGAGATATTGGTATCATAACAAAAATAGATAAAACTATCGAAAAACAAGATGGGAAAGAGGTTGAATTAGAAGTAATAGAGTGTGATTTTCAAGGTATTTCTGTTACTTATAAAAAAGAGGACTGGAATGATATTGAGTTGGCATATTCTATCACCATTCACAAATCGCAGGGGGGACAAGCCCCGATAGTAATTATACCTATATCAAAGTCGCACTCGAATTTAACAAGAAATCTTATATATACTGGAATGACACGGGCAGAGCAAAAATTAGTCTTAATCGGTGATCCAGAAGCAGTTGAAAAAGCCATTAAGACTAATAGAATCACAAAGCGAAATTCGACTTTATCCGAAAGAATCAACGAAAAATTATCTTTTTTACAGAATTCCGTAAAAAAGTTTGTCGAAATAAAATAAAATTATGCTATAATCATAGACAAGAAATAAAAGGAAAAAGCCTATTGGTCGCCACAACCAATAGGCTAATGGAAATTATCCCACTATTCTTTGATATAGAGGAATACAAGATATTACAACTCGTTTATATGTATAATATCATATTTTTTGTAAAAAACAAACATAAAAAACAAACATAATTATGAAAATATCTATAAAAAAATACCATATACATATAAACGAGTAAAAATATGGAAATACTAACCTCTTATTAATCTTGTATTCCCTACTGTTGCCAAATTCCAAAAGTAGTGGGGTAATAAACAAGAATTAATAGGAGGTTTTTTATCATGGCTTTAAAAGAAAGTTATAGAAACGTAAGAAAAGAGAAATACACACAAATTTCCAATTCACTTTTAAACGATAAAGAAGCAACGCTGCAAGCAAAAGGGTTGTTGTCCATTTTCTTGTCTAATACAAAAGATTGGGAAATACATATGAAAGAAATTATTAGCCGATCTAAAAATGGTCGTGATGCTCATTACAAAGTTATAAACGAGTTGATCGAATTAGGGTATTTTGCAAGAATTCAAGTCGTTGGTAAACACTTTGAAGAAATGATTTATCTTTTTTCGGATGAAAAAGAGGATGTTGCAAATGAAATAGAAAATCTAAAAAAATGGGCAGAAGAGAACGGGAAGACTTTACTTATCGAGTACAAAACCGTGAAAAAAAGAAAAAGAGAAAAAGCCGGGGATTCGAACGAAAACCCGTTTCCTGAAAATCAGGATACGGAAACAACGAATACGGAAAATAAGGATAATAATAATACTAAAACTAATAATACTAAGAAGAAAGTAAATAATAATATATATAAAGATTATATTGATGATGATAAGCGAACTTCTTCTAACGAAGAAATTTCGCCTATTTCTCATAACGATGATATGATTAATTTGATTATTAGTAATTTTAGAGAAGCAACAAAGGACGATCTGTCAGAAAGAAGTTTTAAAGCTGTTGTTCGTAAAGTTGTAGATAAATATAATCAAGGAAAAGTTAACTCCTTTAGGGATTACCTTGCAACAGCACTAGCAAATAAAATTTACGATCTGGAATTACGTCGAGCAAAAGATAAAGCAAGAGAAAATTTAAAAACAGCTAAAGAACAACTGATTCAAGAGAAGATTCAGAAGCTAGAACAACTGGAAAAGAAGCCATATGTAAGAAGAGTACCACTTTACAATTGGCTGGAAGAATAAGTAATTAATAGCAGTGTAATATGTGATGAAATGAGGTGGTGAGTGGTGAAGAAATATTTAACGCAAGCTAAATTACACAATATGACTTACAGAGACTTGCGTTCTCAATTTGGTTTGCGTTCACAAATGGCTCAATCCGTCATCAAAACGGTGATTGCTAAATATAGAACCATAAAAAGCGATGGTCACTCTTGGACATTGGTATGTTTTAAAAAACCTCAATATGACTTAGTTTTCAATCGAGATTATTCTTTAAATAAAGGTTTGTTTTCTGTTAACACATTAGAAGGACGAATCAAAGTACCTTTTGAAATTAAAGGATTTGAAGAGTATTTTGATGGCACTTGGACATTTGGCACAGCGAAACTTGTGTACAAGCACAGAAAATGGTTTTTGTATATTCCAATGTCCAAAGAGATAGAAGAATGTGATCTAAAAAACATTAATCAGGTAGTTGGAGTAGATTTTGGAGTTAATTTTGTCATCACCACCTATGATTCCAATGGAAAAACATTCTTTTGGAATGGACGACGAATCAAACATCAACGTGAAAAATACAAACGATTGCGTAAACAGTTGCAACAGAAACGAACTCCTTCTGCTCGCAGAAGACTAAAAGCTATCGGTCAACGAGAAAACCGTTGGATGCAGGATGTTAACCACTGCATTAGCAAGGCACTCGTTGAACGATATGGAGCAAACACGTTGTTTGTTTTAGAAGATTTAACAGGTATTCGTCGAGCAACAGAAAAAGTCCGCAAGGAAGATCGATATGCCATGGTGTCTTGGGCTTTTTATGATTTACGCCAAAAAATTGAATATAAAGCTTTAAAACATCGAACAAAAGTCATTACAGTTAATCCTAAATATACCTCACAAACTTGTCCAAAATGCGGACATACTGAAAAAGCCAATCGAAATAAACAAACACATACATTTTGTTGTGAAAATTGTCACTACCAATCCAATGATGATCGAGTGGGTGCTATGAATCTTCAACGAAAAGGAATTGAGTACATCGTTGAAGAAACCATCCAAGCATGACTTGGGTGGTTGGGTAGTCGTCAACCTGCCCTGATGCGACACCAATTGAAGGTAGGAGTGCTTAACACGTTGGTACTACTGGGTAGTCGCAAGCTCCCACTTCAAACTTCGTCAGAAGTTAAGTGGGAGCAGTTGACGTTATCATTTTCGTTAAAAGGGTGTACCGTGCACTTTTAGGGCGGAAGGGGAAGGATGAAAGCGACCATTACAGGAACAGATGCTTTGAGTCAGCGGATAATTCTTGATTTGCAGAGGGGAATAAACAGAAAAAAAAGCTGAGCAAACCCCAAGGAAGAGGGCTAAGTCCAGCCTTTTATAATCCTTATAATCCGTCGAACCATATATTGTATGTGTCAACAAACGGTTCAATTGCTTTTCCAGATTCAACACGGACTAACCATTTGGAATGGTCATATTCTTTTATAGCCATCTGTACTAAAGAGATTTCTTTATGAGAAGGTAAATAATCACAAGCGTCTAAAAGCATAACACCTAATGATGCCAGATACTCTTGAACGGAATCAATTTCTTTTCCGACAGGGACGGAAAAAGAGATTTCCCCATTGGAAAATTCAATAAGACCTTCTTTGACCTGAACATGGAAGGTTTTGTCCATAAAAGAAGTGATCCATTTCATCATGTTAGGTGTTATTTCTAATTTTTCATTACAAAATGGACATGTATAGTGATCTATGAATAATTGACCGAGATCTTCTTTTGCATATGATGTACAGACTGGAAACATTAAATGGTAGTCACCGTTAACTCCAAGAAAATAACCACTTTTTTTCTTCAATTCATCTTCACACGAATTACAACCAATTAGCAATTTTGATTTCAAAAAATCACCACTCCATTTTAATTTTGTACTCTTCTAATATTTTATAATATTTTTTTTTAAAAAAAAGGAATTTTTTAAAAAAATTCATTGAATTCTGTAACAGAATTTTGTATACTGAAATCAGAAGTCATCACGACTCAATTTTTTAATTACTCTTATCTTAGAAACACGTATTAATTCATGATGAAGAAAAATGTTTTTTCTTCATCTTCTCTTGATGGACCATTGCCTTCAAGTTCAAACAAGAGAACAAAATCGTTTAGCAACTAAAAAAATCGTATAGTGGAACTGCGCATGATAGAAAGCCTTAAAATAACTGTTCTTATTTCAAGAATTAGTTATTTTAGGCTTTCTATTTATTTTGGAAAAAATACTATTTGTCCTTATGGCAAAGGAGTGATCGGTGGTTCTGTAAACAAAATGAAAAGAGTTGAATTAAAAAAGGGTCATAAATGCAAAAAGTGCGGTTCGAATAAAATTTTATGGATTTCGTCGAAAGACGTGATTAAAAAACTTTGTGGAAAGTGCGGAAGTATCGACTTTGATCTTAAAAACTAAAAAAGGAAGGGGCAAAAATATGAAAAAACAGGAAATTGTTTCGGTAGATTTCGGGTACGGTTATACAAAAGCAATTTCTTCAAATGGAAAAAGAATTATTTTTCCTTCGGTAGTAGGATCAGGAAGAGAAAGAGGTTTAGCTTCATTTATAAAAAACAAAAAAGCGACAGAAGAACAAAGAGACTTAACAGAAATGCACATTAAGGTTGATGGAAAACATTTTTATGTTGGAGAAATGGCGGAAAAAAATTCAAACGACAGTTCTCGTATTTTCGACAGAGAACGTTATAACCATGAATATACACCAATCCTTTACCATGTTGCCATCCAACAAATTGTTGAGCCTGATGTGGAAGAAGTAATTTTACTAGCTGGACTTCCACTAAATTACTATAAATCGCAAGTAAAACCGTTTAAAGAAAAACTATTGGGTAAATCGTTGGAAATAGAATGGATCAGTGGATTACCTCAGCAAAGAAAAAAAGTAAACATTGCTCAAGTAGAGGTTTTTCCACAAGGCTATTCAGCAGTGTTATCAACCATACAAAATAGTGAAGGAAAGTTCATAAATTCTGATCTTTTAGAAGAAGGAAACCAATTAGCAATTATCGATATTGGCTTCCGAACTACAGATGTGTGTGTGGTGGAAATGAAAGGGAAAGGTGCTTTTTCTCCTTTAATCCAATATTCAGCCACCATTGATCAGGGTGTTGTGAATTTATATGAATTCATTAAAAAAGCGTATCAAGAAAAAACTCAAGGATCAGATGTTTCAGACAGCAAAATCAAACGGATTATAGAGAAAAAATACATCAACTACAAAGGAAAAAAAATTGACCTTTCAAAAGAAGTGGAAGAAGCACGTCAGTCCGTCACAAATGGTATTTCAGATTCTATTAAAATGCTCTGGAAAGACGAATTAGATACGATTGATCAAATCTATGTAATAGGTGGCGGAAGCTATGAATTTAGGGATTATATGCAAAAGAATTTCGATAATCGGTTGAAAACGATCGTAGATAGTCAGTTTGCTAACGCAATTTCTTATTACAGGATGTGGAAAATACTTACAGCCTAAATGCGGTGATGAAAAATGAAAATAAAACCCGTTTATTCCATCAGGGTAGGGAAAAACGATGATTGGTTACGAGATTACTTAGAACAATTCCCAGTAAGCGAACAAACTCAAGCCCTTAAAGAAGCCATTAAGTATGGCATTGAAGCTTTAAAAAAGGACTATGAAACAAATCAAGTGGTTCAAGAACTTAAGAAACAAGACGAAAAAATCAATCAGATTATCGAGATTCTGAAAAATGGTAATTTCCAATCCGATGACCGATCTCACATTGAAGAAGATGAGGATCAAAATATTGATCCTCAAATAGCAAAAGAAACTCTAAAAGAAGGATTATCTATGTTTCTTGGTTAGTGAACATTTAATTAGGTGATTAAATTGAAAAAAATTGATCTGAAAATTTTACTGATAATCTGTTTGATTATTTTATTTTCCCATTCCAATATCCCTACTGTAAGCGAATTATTAGATCAATTGGGTTATGGAGAAAATGAAACTTCTTTTGAAAAGGCGATTGTGGTTGATGTAGTGGATGGCGATACAATCAAAGTCAACTTAGACGGAAAAGAAGAGACGGTTCGGTTGTTGCTTATTGATACACCTGAAAGTGTAAAGCCGAATACGCCTGTCCAACCATTTGGGAAAGAAGCATCTGATTTTATGAAAAAAACATTGATTAAGTCTAACGTGGTTCAAATTGAGAAGGGAAATCCTGAACGTGATAAATACGGAAGATTGCTGGCTTATGTATGGTTTGATGGCGAGAATATCAATAAAAAATTAATTTCAAAGGGGTATGCAAGAGTAGCCTATGTATACCCTCCTAATACGAAATACCTCGAAGAATTTAGACAGGAAGAAAAAAAAGCTAAAGAAAAGAAGATCGGAATTTGGAGTATTGAAAACTATGTGAGAGAGGACGGGTTTAATTATTAAACCTCTTTCTTTTTTCAAGGAGGGATTGATCGTGACTTGGTGTTTCCCATTAATCATAAAGGGGTGAAAAATAAATGCTGAAAACAATCCTCTATGTTATCCTTATGATTTTTTTAATTTCCATTATCGGAAATATCGTTTTAGAAACATTTCCACAATTACAGCCATTGTGGAACGAATTTAAAGAAATCGTTGTTAAACTCTATCAAACAGCAGAAGTGAAGTACGGAACAGTCGTCACGATCTTAATAATTATTTCAATTTTTATCCTAGTTGGAACAAGTAACAACAATAAAAAACTGTAAAAGTGGGTGAGAAGGTGAAAATAAAAGATAACGTTCTTTTCAAAACGATAATGGGATTATGGGCGTACTTCAAAAAAATATCTGAAAAGGAAAAGATCAAGAAAGAAAAAATAAAGAGAGCGAAAAATAGTTCCGTAAAACCAAAAGGATTTTTCGCAAGGCAATTCGGAGTTTACACGTTCTGGATTCTGTTCGGCTTCATGTTTCTAACTGTGATTGTCACTGTCTTTAACGGTAAATCTGATGAAGCAAATGCGGATAAACCGAGTGTGACAGTAGAGAAAAACTATGCAACATCACCAGAAGCCATTCAGTTTGCCCGGAATTTTACGAAAGAATATTTCACATGGGTTGTATCAGATGAAGGAAGAAACAACCGTAAAACGGTTATGACAAAGTATTTGGCAGAAGGGCTGGATGAATATGCAGGCTTGAAATTTGATGGTCTCCAATGGAATTCGAAGTTTTTAAACGCTGAAATAAAAAAAGTTGAGGAGAAAGGAAAAAATTTAGCCCATATTACTTTTTTGGTTAGTTTCGAACTTTCCAAAGGGAAAGAAGTGAAACAAGCCAGCAAATACTTTGTTGTACCAGTAGCTTATGATGGGAAAACATTTGGTGTTTATGAATTGCCGAAATTTACTTATGTTTTTGAGGACACGACTTTAAAACAAGTTGTAACACAAAAACTTAAGACGGTTAATGTACAAGATTCCAATAAAATTAGCGAATTTCTTCCAACATTCTTTAAATCTTTTGCACAAGATTCAAAAGATAAATTGAATTATATTTTGTCAGATGAAACGGTAACTGATGGGCTGAATAACTCAATGATTTTTCAGAAGATCAATAGTTCAGATGTTTACCGAAAAAATGAAAAAGGCGATAAAAATATAATCGACGATGGAAATGAAAACAACGATGAATTTATTGTGTTTACTGAGGTTGTTTTTGTTGAACCTCAAACAAAAATTCCTTTTACGACAAATTATCAATTAACAGTCAAAAAGGAAAAAGATGGAAGATTCGTAGTCACTGGTATTGATAATTTGAAAAATAAGGAGGTGAAAACTAAAAATGCAGATGAAGATGAAGCTATTATCGTAGAAGATGAGGTCCAAACAATAGTTGAATAAAAAAAGATAAATGGAGGTAAGTAATTTATGAGTTTACAAGGTTTTTATGAATGGATGAAGCTACAAGGACAATATGCTCTTTTTATCGCTTTGATTGTTTTATTTGTTGTTACTGCGGCAAAACGTGCATGGATTGCCATGATAGGCGCTCTGGTCGGGCTAACGTTTGTGGGAATCTTCATCATTAACCCAAAAATTATCATTGCGTTGGCACAATGGCTTGGTGGTTTGTTAGATATTGGTTTTATCGGCATATTCATATTCTAACAAATTCTTAGAAAACTGGAGGTGCAAAATGAGTAATGAAAAAAATCGAGTAACATTACACGTTTTAAATGATTACTTGAAATTTGATAGAAAAGTCTATCAACTATTTGGGGTCAGCTTAGGCAGACCCCTTAAATTAAAGACGTTACTTTATTTTCTTGCGATTCTGGCAATAGAAATAATTATTTACTTCACACCAATTATCGGGGCAACAATTAGATGGTTGCCTTTTGTTTTTCTCATTGGAATCCCTGCGGGGTTAGCGTATTTGCTGTCAGACGTGAAAACAGAAGGCAGAATACCACTTGCCTTTTTCCGATCAGTTATTTTGTATCATCTTCGAAAACTGAGAAGAGTGACCTACTTTAGAGGTAGAGAAATTGCAAAAACATCTTACTATTCCTATAGATTCGGTGGATATTCAACCGTTAAATACAGAGAGTATATGGATGAAAGAAATTTTAAACCAAGGAGAGCAAAAATAAATATCAAAAAGGTTAAAATCACAAATTTCTCAGAGAAATAGAAAGGAGAATGGTAAGTGAAAACAGCAGTTTTGGATTTCCCTATTAAACATATTGATGGAAACCTAGTTTTTTCACATGACGGAACGGTAACAGCTTATTATCAAGTATCAGGATTCAATTATGATTTCCTAGACCATGATGATAAATTTATTCCGTTTCAGTCTCAAACAGCGTTCTTTTACAACAATAGATACGATTTGCATTTAATGGTTGAACCGTTTCCTACCGACATTGAAGAAATAATTAATGCTACCATTGAAGAGATGAAATATAAAAATTATGAACTGAAAGAGTATGGAATCAAATATATGGAAGCGTTAAAAAAGGTGTTGATTGAACAAAGAAATACATCAGAAACAAGTGAGTATCATCAGTATATTGGTATTCAACTGAACCCTGAAAAAAATAGATACAAAGATGGAAATGCTGGAACCAACATGGTCAACTATGTTAGAGAGTTTTTCAAAGGCATTAATCAGCATGTCAGTAAAATCAATGGATTGCACGTCAATGACATAATGGAATCGGAAATTGAGATGTGGAGAGATCAAGCAGACACGCTCATGGAGAGCATTCGATCAGCCTTTAATTGCATCATTAGACCTGCAACAACTGTTGAGTGTGTCTATTTGGTAGAAAAGGAGTTTTCGGTTACTCAATCTAACAGTGATATATCAGTCAGACCGTCATTTGTTTCCGGTGAACAAGTTGTTGGAATAGATGAAGAAGGAAATCAGCAAAAAGCAATCAGACCGAACGAAAATGCTTTTATTGAAGTGCAGAATACAAATATTGAAGAAATCACGCCTACCTCTTTGCTATTCAGCAAAGTGGTTGACAAAAATGACACGGTGAAAAACCTATATGTTCAATATTTAGTGGCTCATTCAATGGATAGTGAAAACTACTTCCCATCTTTTGAATGGCTCTATTATTTACAATCAAACATTCCGTTTCCAGTATCAGTTTCCATACGTGCTTATCATCAATCGAATGAAAGAATTACAAAACGACTTTCAAATAAATTACTTGAATACGATGATCAGAGAAAAGAAGCAAGAAAGGCTAAGACGGAAACTGAGTTAAGTTTAGATTTATCGGAAGCAGGCGCAATAAAAGCAGAAGCATACTTTAAAAAGACTGGACAACCAGCTTATGCTTGCTCTTTTGTTTTTAAAATTACTGCTGAAACGGAAAAAGAATTGATGACCCGTTCAAGAAGATTAAAAGACGAACTCATCAAATATGGAATTAAAATTGAAGCCCCATATGGGGAGCAATTGAATTTGATGATGGAACGGATATTGGGATCGAGACAGATCAATAATGATTACAAAATTGAAGTAGATTGCGGTTTATTAGCTGGTATGATGTTCGGTGCTACAACCAATATAGGGGATAATCGAGGATTCTTTATTGGTTTTACAGAGCGTATGCATAGACCTGTATTCATCCAACCTGATTTAGCTGCGAAAGCCTTTGAAGGACTGAATAACATAGAAGATTCCATATCGGCAATTGTGGCAGGCGCAACAGGAAAAGGGAAATCATTCTTCATGAACTTGTTCACTTACCTTTCAGTCCTTACAGGCAGTCAGGCGGTAATAATTGACCCAAAAGGCGATAGAAAGAACTGGGATGAACTACCGTTAATCCCGTCTGAATACATTTCTAAATGGACACTTGGAGAAAGCAAAGAGGATGCAGGCTGTCTTGATCCGTTTCGTACAAGTGTCGATATTGAAGAAGGAAAAAGTATTGCATTAGACATTCTATCTTATCTGGCTGGTGTTACGATCCGTGACATTGAATACACCATTTTAAGTGAAGCTATTGAGGAAGTTGGAAAAACGGATGATCCGTGCATCGGTGCGGTCATTTCGCATCTGGAACACATGTACAATAACGAAAAAGAAAATATGACACCGAAACGATACTCAGCATTAGAGATGTTAAAAGATACTTTATTGTCGCTGAAACGTCAACCTTTATCTGTCCTACTATTCGGGGAGGTTGGTCAAAATTATAGGGTGTTAAAGGTAGATAAACCATTGCAAATACTTATGGTTCAAAACCTGAATCTACCTGACATTAACACTACAAATTTAAGACCTTCTCATAAAATTTCGGAAGCTATTCTTATTTCGATTACGTCTTTTACGAAGCAATATATGTTCAGACAAGATCGAACTAGACACAAAATCATTCTCCAAGACGAAGCAAGTTCTATTGACCGTTCTCCAGTCGGACGAGAACTAATGGACTTTATTGTCCGTAAAGGACGCTATTACAACACGACTTTATTAAAGGGTTCTCAAAATGCCACGGACCATGGAGACGATGTTGCAAACGTAGGAATGAAATTTTCTTTTGGATTGCGTACAACAAAAGAAGCAAGTGAAATGCTGGAATTTCTAAATTTACCGCAGACAAGAACGAATATTGATAGAATTCGTAGCTTAAGTAAAGGAAAATGCTTATTCCAAGACATTTACGGTAGAACTGCGGTTATACAAATAGATCCAGTCTTTTCAGATTTGGCAAAGGCATTCGATTCATCAACATCTACAGAAGAAGAGCGTGAACGTGAACGCAGAAGAAGACAATACTTTGAAGCAACAAATGGAGATCAAGATACAACAAATGAACATGAAAAAGAAGGAGAACAAGATCAGGAGGAAAAAGAAAAAGATCATGAACACGAAAATTCAAATATAGAGGGGGAAGTTCAAAATGGATAAGTTCTTTCAAATTAGCTTTTCTCTAATCCTTTTAGTTGTTATATTGTTGGGCTGTTCAAATGAGGACAGCCCTCAAGAATTAGGAAAAGACAAATATAAGGAGTATGACAAAGTAATGGAGGAATTTTTTATAGCCAAGATTACTGGTGACTATGACACATTAAAAAAATATCTGCCTGAATCTATTATTGAAGAGTTTGATTTAGATAAACCTCAAGGAACTATTGATCATCCAGAATATCAAGAGGTTTTGGGTGAAAAATATGAATTAACAGGATTCACTTTATATCATAAGTCGAATGATCAAGTTATTTATTTTGTTGACTATTATGACCCAAAAACAGACAATCCTCATGCTACTGGAATTTATGGGGTTAAGAAAAAAGATGGGAAATATGTTGTGATGAATTACTTTGATTTAAAGATAGAGGGTTCGCATTTTAAAGAAGAAACAGGTCGAAATTATCTTAGGGTAACTACTTTAAAAGAATTAATGGAGAAATATCCTGAACACACATATACAGCTCACTCCTACAAAGAGTAAACAGAAAAGGAGTTTTGCAAATGGAATCGATCAAAAAGTCTATAAAATACTTACTGGTTATCTTGATAATCCTATTGTCTATCGTCAATTCGATAAACTTTAACAGTTCGATTGTATATGCAGAAGATGATGAAGAAAAAAAGAAAGTAGAAGATAAAGTGCCTGAAGAACCTCTTTATGGTGCTACTAGTGGTATCTATAAAGATGAGAAAGTCTATTACTCTTTGGATTTAGTAACACCTTCCCAAATTGAAGAAAAAGGATTTTTAAATAGTATTTGGGAAAAAATCACGTTTGATATTGAAGATAAATTTGTGGATGGTTACTACTATTCCTATTTTTTCTTGATCCAATTTGGATTCCAATTTAATTTATTTATGACTAATGTAATGATAGGAGTTTTAAATTCAGCTTACGATACAAACATCATAAATGCATTAGTCGATAAAGTAGATGATACTATCAAATCAATAGCAGGCATTTCAAATGGGAAATTCAATAGTAAAGGTTTATTTGGTGGTTTCCTCGGAATTATCACGGTAACAGTAGCGATCTATACGTTATATCAAGTTGTTGTAAAAAGAGCTTCTATTTCAGCTTTTAGTGGGTTGCTAAAGTCCTTGGTTGCACTTACGGTTTCTTTGTGGTTCTTCACCAATTACCCTACCATTATAAAAGGTCTAAATACAATTACCGTACAGGCTTCTGGATTAATCCTGTCAGGTTCCATGAAAGTAGAAAAAAACGGTAACATCAATGACGTAACGATCAAAGAAAAGATGAACGATAACATTTTTAATGTATTTGTTCACAAACCATACTTGATGTTGCAATACGGTACGATTGATCAAAGTAAAATTGGGAATGACAGAGTATTGTCTTTGTTATCCAAAAAACCAGATTCAGATAAAAGAAAAGAGATTGCAATTCAGGAAGTCACTGAAAAAGGAAATCAGATGTTAACGTATACTTATTTGCAAAAAAGAATGAATTTTTTAAGTGTCATGACTATTGCTAACGCTATTAGTTCAATCCCTGTTTTTTTGTTAGCAATATGTTTGTACCTATTCCAATTTTGGTTTTTAGTCATTGCTATGATAGCCCCATTTGCTCTACTGTGGAGTGCAGTACCGAATCAATTCGGAGTGTTGAAAAGATACTTTTTTGAATTGTCTGTACCCTTAGTATTAAAAATGGGTGTTTCTGCATTAGCCTTGGTTATTTTTGGTCTTACAGAGGTTATTTATAGCATTAACGCTGGTTCCAATGGAACAACTTTATCATATATTCTATCGTCTCTTATCCAAGGATTATTATTATTAACAATGTTCTTATTGAGAAAACGTATATTCTCAATATTTGTGATAGGATCATCTATCATAAAAAATATGAGAGACGAATTAAATGTTTCTGTTCCTGATCCTATCGGAAAAGGAGTGCAAAGTGTTACGACAATGGCTGGTACTCTAATTGGAGGACTAACTGGTAGATCAAAAGGTGCATTAGTTGGGGCAAGTATAGGTAGCAATGTTGGAAATTTAGTAACTGGAGAGACTGGTGTTGGTGACTTTGCCCAAAAAATGGGATCTGATATTTACCTTGCAAAAAAAATGAGTTCGAATAAAGGTGCAGGGTTAGACAATAAAGTAGCAAGCCTAGAAGATTATAAAGCCCAAAAGGATCAACAGTTAAAACAGTCGAATCTCATAGACAACCAAAATAGTAGTATAGACGATAAGAAGAATGTGAATATTGAAGATTCAGCTTCATCAAAAGAAGAAGGAAATGCAGAAAATCAATCTAATCAGGAATCAAATATAAGAGATATGGTTTTGGAAAAAGAATTGTCGGAAAGTGAGAAGGAAGCATCCAACAATGAAATGCTTGACATTAAAAACAACTCAACAGGTGCAGAAGATAATGACGATGGAAATGACAGTAGAAAAAATTTAAAAGATTTATTAAACGATGAAATAAATGATAAAGAAGCTGTAGTAAACGATTATTTGAATAACGAATTAAATTACGATGATGATAAAGAATCAGAAAATGACAAAGTTCTTGAAGAAGAAGTAAAACGACTAAACGATGACAATGATAATGAACCGATCACGCAGGATTCACTAAAAAATGCTGTTCTCGAAAATCTTGATGGAAATGACCTATTAAATGAATCCATTGATCCACAAGATGGATTTAATAACAACAACTTACAAAGTGAATCACCTGAGAAAAAAGAAAATATTCTGGAGAAACATCCACTGGATGATAGACAAAACTTGATAGATGACATTGAGGGTAAAGAACCAATAGATCAAGACCGAACAATGGCAGGTAACGCATTGAATAGCGAATCAATGACGGACAAAGCAGTAGAAAATAATAGAATTTTGGATGACAGTTCCTTGGATAGTAAACCATTGATGAACACTAAAGAAACGAAAAATGAAGGAATGTCAAAAGGAGATTCTTCCAATAGTCCATTTTTAGTCAATAAAGAGAATGAAAGAGTATCACCACAAAATACTCTTAAAAATGAACCATTGATCAAAGGAACGGAAAATGATCGTATTCTAGCTGGAAACTCTTTGAATAGCTCTCCAACAAAAAAGACAGGAATGGAGAAAGAAAGAACTTTAAAAGGAGCTTCATTAAATAATCAATCATTGACAACAAACAAAGGAACCGGTAGCAATAAACAAAAATTACGAGGAAGTTCATTAAGCAGTAACACATTGGATAGCAATGATATGGCACAAAGACCGACAATAAACAATTCAATAAAAGGAAGCACTTTAGAAAGTAAGAAGATTAAACCTGATCATAAGTTAACAGGTGCTTCATTAGGAAATACGAAAGGAGATACGAATAGTAAGAAAATGGATTATAAGCAAACGGTTACTGAAAAAAATTCAAGTGATATGAAAAATTATATTGCTGATGGACTAAATGCTAAAAACCAAGTAGGGAACCGTCCAAGAGAGGTTAAAGATATTATTTTAGACGTTTTCAAGAAAAAAAATAATAAGTAAGTGGGTGATGAGAATTGTTTAGAAGTAACATGTCCATAAAACAGCTTGTTATTAATGGCATGGTGGGTTTATCCGCCATGCTATTAATTATTGCTTTTTTTGTAGGAAATAAACAAAGTGAAAAAGCGAAATCACATACAGAAGTGAACCAAGAGCAAACAGAAGACTTACAAGATGAACATTCCTATTCAGATAATCATGGTAGCCATGATAGCACTGATTCTTCAACAACTACTGATGAACACGAACATGTACACGAAGAGTATGAATATGAAAATCCAGAGGTTGATCAAGAAGAAAACCCTCCAAAACAGAAAACTTTAGCTGACTATTTTCCAAAAGAAGATTTGGAAGCTTCAAAAAAAGTAGCTGAATCTTTTATTAAAAATTACTACCCATTTGATGGAGACAACCCAGTCCAACATATTGAAAACTCGAAACAATATATGTCAGATGAACTAGCTAAAAAAATCCCTACAACAAATATTCGATCTACACAAACCATCCACAAAAAGAAATTAGTTTCTTTAGAAGTCTATGAACCTTATAACATATCGGATGAAGTTATTACATGGAATGTGAGAGTAAAAGGAAAAGTGTTTGATAAAAGTGGAAAACAAACACAAGAAGAGACATATGACTACGCTTTAGAAATGGTGAAAACCGAAAATGGATTCAAGGTAGATAATTTCACTTTAAACACAGGTCATTAATTAAAAGTGGTGATTGTATGAAAAAGTGGATGATAGCAATATTAATAGCACTAGTAATAGTATCAGCCCCAGTCGCTATCATAGCGATTGGGGTATTTGCAACTATGAATGCTTTATTAACAGAAGACCCATATGCAGGCTTCTCTTTGTCCGAATTAGGGGAGAATGAGATTCCTAGTGAATTCATCAAAATATACCAAGAAGCTGGAGAAAAGTACGGAGTAAACTGGATTTTATTAGCCGCAATCCATAAAGTAGAAACAAACTTTAGTAGAAATTTGTCTGTTTCCTCGGCAGGTGCAATTGGACACACCCAATTCATGAAATGTACATGGGTTGGTTGGTCTTATCCAAGCTGTTCTAGTGCTCCAAAAGCTGTTTATACAAATCCAGAGATTATTAAACAATATGGTGGTTATGGAGTGGATGGAAATAATAACGGTAAGGCAGATCCCTATGAGATTGAGGACAGTATTCATGCAACGGCAAAATATCTTTCAGCCAATATGGGCGGTGGAGACATTAGACAAGCTATTTTCGCTTATAACCATGCAGATTGGTACGTTAATGAGGTAATGAAGTATTTTGAATTATACAGTGGGGGTTATGTAGCTGTAGATGGTGGAACAATTGATATAAGGGGAGATAAAGCATGGATTGTTCCACATACGAAAAACGTAACATCTGAATTTGGTATAAGAACATTGGGTGGAGAAACAAAGATGCATAAAGGAATTGATATTGCAGGAGGAAACGATTTAGGAAAACCAGTTGTGGCGTTCATGGACGGAAAGGTTATATATTCCCAATACAACAACGGGGGATATGGTTATTTGGTGATCATTCAACACGATAACAATATGAAAACTTATTACGCTCATTTACAAAAACGAGGAATTAGCAAAGGAACAAAGGTTAGAGCTGGACAAGTTATTGGATACATGGGAACAACAGGGCGATCAACAGGGGTTCACCTTCATTTTGAAATTAGAATAAACGATCAACCAGTGAATCCGAGACCATATTTAAAAGAATGGATAGGAGAATAAGATTTGTAAACAAAAAATAAGTGGATCAAATCCTTGTCACATAAGCATTTATAAAGCTTGAAATACAGTTCGTGTAAACAGTTTTATGAAAATCATAAGAAAAAGAGTAAACACTTAAAAGCGTTGAAATATAAGCGTTTTTAAGTGTTTTTTCTAACTTTTTGTATACATTCTATCATTTGCAAGCTGTTTTCCTAGTTTAATTGTAAACATTTTATTTTAGTTGGATTTAAAAGATATTGAAATAATAACAATTTTACATGTTTACAAAAAAATAGAAAGGACTGGATGGAGATGAAAAAAGAATACTATGTAGCACATACCGTGGAACATAACGGAATCAAGATTCCATACTATCATTTCGTTTATTTTGGGGAGTTTCATAAAATTCTTCTGAAACGAAACAGAAAGCATTGTCTCCGTGACGGAACAGATATAAGGGAATTTTTCAATAAGATTTCCTATCATCAATATGATTTCAGTGGAAACTATACCGTTTTTGAAAAAGCCATTTTGATTACTATTCATTACTTTGAAAACAATATCGAAAGAGATCTCGATAATTTGAATTACAAACCATTAATTGACGGAATTAGAAAAACAGGAATCATAAAAGATGATAGCTGGCAACACTTATCCCTTATGCATTTTGGAAATTTGATCTCAGATGAAGATGAAGATGAGCGAATTGAAGTGTACGTTATCCCTCAAAGTTTTTTAGTGGATTTTCTTTTAACTGGAAAAATTACGATCAATCTTTCTGAAAAACATTTTTTCGAAATAACAAATAGGGAAGAAGTAGATTTGATAAAAAAAGAGAGTTTGGGCTTTTGGTAAACAACCTTATAAAGGTTCAAATAGTAGAAAAAAATATGGTCAAAATAAGGGTAAAAAAAACCTAAAGGTCGTTTTCTGAATTTTGACCTTAAAATCAGACAACAATTTTAACCTAAAATGAAGCGTAAAATCGTTGATTTATCAATGTTTTCAACAGTTTTATGTCTTAAAAAAAAAGATAAATTTTTGAATGCAGTTTAGTGTGAGGATTCCGAAAAATGAGGAATCTGAAACACTAAACAGACCCCAGAGAGAAGGCGTCAAAGAGGAGGAAAAAAAATGAGTGAATACAAGTACTATGAGCAATTGAATGACCGAAAAATTAATATACTAGAAGATTTGTATAATTATCGAGCCATGACAACAGATCAGATAAAGAGGATATACTTTCCGAATTCAAAGTTCTATGTCAATAAGGTTCTATACCAATTGAGAAAGAGCAAATACATTGCAAGTAACACGCTGAAAGGGAGTAGGAAGAACAAAAAGGGGATCACCTATCACCGATTGACCGAAACGGGAGTGAAATGTCTGTTAAGACATGGAGTGAACGTTGAAGGTCAAGTCCAAAACATGTACGTGAAACCGTCACAACTGCATTATTTGTTATTGGCAAATGATGTAATGATCGAACTAAGAAAAGAAGGATGGGAAATGTGGGATAGCAGAAGGGTGAAAAAGAAATATAACTTAGATGATAGAATGAACATATTAGGAGTTTTGATAAGTCCAAAAGGAGAGCAATATGGATTTTACGTTGTGGAAGATGGGATATATTCGAACACACTCGGAAAAATACAGAGCGAGATTAAAGTGAATCATTCCATCATCAACAATTACATTGTTTTTGCCAGAGGACAAAATGCATACAACGAATTTGTAAAGAGAGCCATGGACGAAGAAAAGCCCCTGAATACAGGTCATAAATTGAAAATACTTCCATTCACAACAGGGTTAAAATTCTTGGGCAAGTATCCTGACAAAACAGAATGGATCAAGCAAATGGCAGATCATTTCGGTTTTGAAATCGCAAGCATGGAAAAGACAGAAAAGCGCCAGACCTTTGACACGATCATAAAGTACAAGGGCAAGGAAATGTATCTCGTTGATTTAACGGACACGAACATCACAACGATCCATGCGATCAACAGCTACAATGAACGTGCTTACGATTGGGAAAACAGGAGAAGATTGTTAATATCTAGCCCTGCCCCTCAACTAACAATCCTTGAGGATTACATCAAGAGCATGTATGTAGAATATTTGCCAATCAGTAGCCAAGACTTTTCTCAGTTGTTGTAAAGAAGTCCAAAAGAAGGAAAATCACTTTGTGAAATATTGAGCAATAAGCAAGGGGAGTAAAAGAATGATCAAGAATGAATTGAAAGACATTTTAAAAGCCATCAATAGAGAAGACATTTTGTGCGAAATAAAAGAGAACTTCACATTGGAAGAACAAGACGATTTATTTTCTTTTTTAAAAGAAATCATGGCAGATGAATTTGCATTTGTTATTGCTCTAAAGAAAATTCGAAAAGAGAGGGGATAAACGATGAATTGGAACTATCGTATTCAATATTACATGATGGGGATATTGATAGTGGTAGGAATACTAGGAATTGTATCAACCTACAGAATGTGGTACGTCCCCAGTCCGTTCACTTGTTTCGTTTTATTGATGCTGTCAATTGGATTGTTAGTGACGCACATTTTACAAAAACAGGAGAGTAAATGGAAAGAAATCACTTTAGTATTTTTCGTTGGTCTATACATTACTTTGTTGTTTTCATCTTCCATTTATAACATTTGGAAATGGGAGAGAGTTTTCACAAAAGAAGGGATAACTAAGGCTTTTTTATCCCTTCTTTTATTACTAGATATTTATTTGACCTTTGCTTACGTCCGAATCAAAACATCATACAAAAGAGTGAAAGGGAATCAAAAGCGTGTCAATCGGAGGATTTCGAACAAGAAGAAAATCAACGATTCGGAAGAAATACATTTAATATTAGGGAATTTATATAAGAATTCTGACAAATAAGAACGTATGTTCTTGAAAATGAGAAAAAGAAGTGGTATAATTTTCATAGGTCGAAAAATCCAAAAATAAAATAATTTTACAAAAAAACTAATAAAACCCAATACATTCGTATTGGGTTTACTGTCAAATCATATTTAATTGTCGCTGTTATCATTCTCACTATCGCTATCATTATTATTATCGTCATTTTCTTTATCTTTTTTATAGTGAGGAACATAATCTTTGAATTTATATTTTCTTCTTTTTCGTTTTTGGTTGTTTGGTTCATCAGTAACTTGATAAAAAATTTCATCTTCAAAAAATTCAGATAGGGTCATCTCAAGACCAGTAGCGATTTTTCTTATTGTATCAATTCTAGGGTGCTTACTTCTACCTTGCATAATTTCATTCAGAGTAGATTGTTTTACTCCTGACAATGTTGCCAAGTCCATTAAAGTAAGTTCCCTTTCTTTACAAAGTTCGCTAATTCGAATAATTATTGCTTCGTTCATATTAACCATACAATCATCATCACTCCTTTTTTTTTTCGGATCATTTTATTTTGAAATGTATCCGTTCTGAAAACATCAAAAAAAATATATGTAAACAAATACATTTTGTTTAAACCCACTTCAAAATAGTACATATTATTGTAACAGAAAAAAGTTAATAATAGAATATATCCTCAAAAAACAATTTATACAAATAATAACAAAATCAGAAATATTTTGGTACAATTAGGATTAATAGTTAACTGAAAATTGATAACGAAAAACAGTTGACAATTTTCTGTTAAGGTTTATAATCTTTATTAAGAAATGTTTCAAATCATAAATCGAAATCGAAAAAGAACAAAAAAAGGGGAGGTGCTCGTTTTTTAGTGGGTGATTTTGGAAGTTGGATTAAAGCTAAAAGAGAAGAAAAAGAGTGGTCGCAAATTATGATGTCAGAAGAAACGGGGATTCCCCAGACCACTATAAGTGGTTGGGAAAGGGGAGAAACTACACCATCCCTCAAACATATTCCAAAATTAGTTCATATATTTCAGGTGAAGTACAGCGAAATTGTCCAATTGATCGGTTTAGATCAACCCGAACCAAAAAAGCAGAAGCAGAAAGTGTGATAAAAATGGAAGTTTCAAGAAAGCAGGAATCCCTAAAAGTTCCATTTTACGAACTTCCATTAATAGCGAATCATGGAACGATCAGAACGTTCCAGAGAAGAATTTATGAAATTAAAGGAATTGTTGTAAAAGATGTAGCCACTGGAAAATTAGAAAGGCTACAAAATATATATTACGAAATAAGAACAGTAAAAAATAGAAAAGGCAGAGTTGTTGCTAAACGAAAGAATCCTACTGATGAATTAATACGTGTTGTGAAAAGGAATTAAAAATTGAGTGTGTGATGATGAAACAACTGAATAATGGCATTTTTTCCTGAAAGGTTGCTAGGGAAAAAATGTTGGAAATGTCAAGTTTATGGATAGGATGGCTAAAAATCCATTTGCAACCAGTCGATTTAAGAAATAAACAGGTTGTTCGTACACAGCCAAAAACGAACAGGAGGAAAGTAAAATGT
>ERZ1673757.1-NODE-1-length-122876-cov-22.803617_pt1 | contig 122876 bp, 124 predicted proteins | sample MGYA00580181_ERZ1673757 | MGnify/ENA primary metagenome ERZ1673757 (study PRJEB41219, sample SAMN04549606) | soil metagenome | isolation source: soil | place: USA: New Mexico, Bitter Lake NWR | collected 2008-11-15 ... | reverse complement strand
TCGACAAATGACAGGCAATCTATTTCAACCACTTTCGCACTTCCTCTTCCGCAAGTCCAGTGAGATCGGCAATATCTTTCGCTGCCATTCCTTTCGCCGACATATGTCGGATCATGTTCTTCCGTTCTTCCTCCCGACCTTGCTTTAGCCCTTGTTTCAACCCTTCCTCCATCCCCGCACGCCGCTCGCCAAGAAGATTGGACAATTGATCCCGCAGCCATTTCAGCCGCATTTCATACGCGTAGCGATTTTCGGAACTGACGCTTAGCTTCTCCCACTCTTCCAATGCTTTGCGAATTTCTTGCTCGTTCATCGCCAACACCTCCAGTTCCTTGAGAATCGTCTCATCAATCTCTTGTTTCCGGGCATCCACCGCTGACAGCATCATTAACCAGGGCCACTCCGAAGATCGCTTCACATCACGTCTATATTTCTTCCATTTTACCATAAATTGTGATAAATCAATGGCGTGAAATTCAAGATGCGCGCTCCAAAGAAATTGTTCTTCATCTTCGCGGATATGAAAGATGGTGTGAAACCGATCGGTTTCATGCGGAAAGAGCGGGTAGTTGAGAATTGCAATCATAATGGTGGGAGGAAGTTCGCTGTACCCTTGGCCTTTGAAGAGCGACTGGGAAAAGAGCCTCGCCCAGTAATACAAAATCCGCTCCGGCATATCGTGCTGGTCAATGATTTGAATTTCCACGTTAATCCGCTCGCCTCGGTCGGTCCACACGAGCACGTCAAGCCGATTCATTTTCCCTTCTTCGAACTCTTTTGCCAGCTCTGTGTTATCAAACTGCACATCGATGATACGATCATGGCCTGTCCGATGCAAAACCGCATTCAAAAAAGCGATTGTAAGCTGCTTTCGGCTCGGATGGCCGAACAATTGTTTAAACATAAAATCCAATTTTAAATCGAGGTATTCCTTCATAATGGGAATCATCCTTTCGAGGAGAATTTTTGGGGAGAGTAGAGGTTTATCTAAAGAAAAGCCGAAGTTATTTGCATATTTTCCAGATAAAAGAAAACGCATCACCTTCCAAAACGCACTTCTTGACAAATCTCAACCAGCAGCCGTTCTAATGAAAACTTTGCCACCATATACATTCAGAACATATGTTCTGATAATGTTATTGTAATACACTTTATCTTATCTTTCAATCATCAATGATTCGACAAATTTTGCACAGAGCCAAAAACTATACCAAAAGGTAAGCCCTTTTACACAGCAAGTTCCTCCTTCCTTAGAAATAGATCCTAGTTGTCTTCCAAAAAACAAGAACATGAGTAATCCTTCCTCATTTTTCTTAGGTTACCATTTTAATTAGCAAAGTGCCGGTGTGTTTAATCCTGCCATGGTGACCGTCGGGAAAGGGGATAACCGTCAGTATACCGAAGCATATCTGCGTTTTCAAGCCCACTACGGGTGAAGTACAGCCGTGCAAAAGGTTGTTCACTAACCGAACCAAGTTTGTTCCACATACGCACAAACATATTTCATTCGACCTAAATCTTTTCCACATCAGACCTTCCACATCAAGCCTAATATCCAGCACTCCGCACCAAATCCCCGCCACATTCCATACTTTTCGTATTCCAACGCTTGACATGTTCGCAGCGGTGATTATAATTAATTAAAAAATTGTTAATAATTTTCTTACAATAACTATGAAGAGGAAAAGTAAGGTTCAGTTATTTTTCCCAGAGAGCTTCGGTAGCTGAGAAGAAGCAAAAATACGAACCCGAACAATGGCCTCTGAGTTGCGTGCTGAAAGTATTATTTTCGTGTTTTATTCCAACAAAGCACGAAGGTACAAGTAGGTTCCGCCGAGTTTGGTACTCGTTACAAATACCACAGTATGAAGGGATTAAGCCCGTAGTACTGGCAGAGGCTGTTTTGTGCGAGCAAACAGTGAAGTAAGGTGGTACCACGTGAGCAAAACCACGTCCTTATCTATATAGATAAAGACGTGGTTTTTTTTATAAAACAACAATGTATGGGGGAAAATTTATGAATCGTTTTTTAGTTATTCAAACTGATTTTGGATTAAGCGATGGAGCTGTCAGTGCAATGTATGGAGTCGCTTTGAATGTTAATCCCAGCCTGAGGATTTTTGATTTGACCCACGATATTCCCCAATATAATATTTGGGAAGCGTCTTATAGACTGTACCAAACGATATCGTATTGGCCAAAGGAGACGGTATTTATTTCTGTTGTTGATCCGGGTGTCGGTTCAGAACGGAGAAGCATTGTTGTGAAGACAAAATCAAACCAATATATTGTGACACCCGACAATGGAACGATCACACATATAAAGAAGTATATTGGGATCGAAGAAGCAAGGCTGATCGATGAAAAGGTAAACCGGCTGCCAAATTCCGGCCATTCTTATACCTTCCATGGACGTGATATTTACGCTTATACCGGCGCACGGCTTGCATCCGAAGTGATTCCGTTTGAACAGGTGGGGCCGGAAATTCCAATCGATTCTCTAATTGAACTGCCGGTCTTAGAAGCCTATATTCAAAATGGTGCGATTAAAGGGAATATTGATATACTTGATGTCCGTTTTGGAAACTTATGGACCAATATTGATCGCAGCTTGTTTCAGAAGTTAGACGTAGATTACGGAGATTCTTTTGAAGTAACGATTGAAAATGAAACAAGACAAGTCTATAAAAATATTATGACGTTTGGCAGATCATTTGCGGATAGTCATTTGGGCGAGCCTTTGCTTTACGTCAATTCGCTCGACAAAATCGGTGTGGCAATCAATCAAGGATCATTTGCGAAGGCCTACCATATTGAAGCAGGTGCCAAATGGAAAATCATTATCTGCAAAGTACCGAATTTCGTATATAATGAAAATTCAATATAATCATAAAAATAAAAAAAGGAGAGGAAGTTCATGAAAGAAAACAATTTATCGATCAAAACAATCGTAGCAATCGGAATTGGATCAGCTGTTTTTGTTATTCTGGGAAGATTTGCGTCCATTCCAACAGGGATACCAAATTCCAATATTGAAACAACTTATGCATTTTTAGCACTTATGTCAATTATTTTTGGGCCTGTCGCAGGCGGTTTCATCGGACTTATCGGTCATGCGTTAAAAGACTTAATATTTTATGGATCTATTTGGTGGAGTTGGGTTGTTGTCAGCTTGCTTGTCGGATTTTTAATTGGTCTGGCTTCCAAAAGCATCGATATCGAATCTGGTGAATTCGGCACTAAAAAAATTATTACATTTAATATTGTTCAGGTGATTGTTCAAGCAATCGGCTGGTTCCTTGTCGCACCTTCTCTTGATATACTGATTTATGCTGAGCCAGCAAATAAAGTCTTCCTGCAAGGATTAGTTGTTGGAATTTCCAATATGGTAACAGTTGCCGTCATTGGAACACTTCTTCTTTTACTCTATGCAAAAACACGCAGTCAAAAAGGAAGTCTTGATAAAGAATAAAAGCACATTGTGAGTTTTGACAACATATTTACTTACAGGAGCTTTTACGAATGAGAAAACGAGTGATTGAATTTCATAATTTTAGCTTTAAGTATTATAGCCAAAAAAATCCAACATTAAAAAATATTCATTTAAACATTTACGAAGGGGAAAAAGTTTTAATCGTTGGGCCTTCAGGATCTGGGAAGAGCACCATTGGCCACTGCATCAATGGTCTAATCCCCTTCTCTTATAAAGGAGAAATGACCGGAAGTTTAAAAGTAATGGGTCAGGAAACAAAAGAGTTAAATATTTTTGCTTTATCAAAAATGGTTGGTACTGTTTTACAGGATCCTGATGGCCAGTTTATAGGATTAACTGTTGGTGAAGACATAGCTTTTGCACTGGAGAATGATTGCACTCCGCAAAAGGAAATGTTCGAGATCGTAAAAGATGCTTCCCAAATGGTCGAAATGGATGATTATTTGCCTGCCTCTGTCCATCATTTGTCAGGCGGGCAAAAGCAGAGGGTTTCCCTCGCTGGTGTAATGGTTGACAAAGTGGATATCCTGTTGTTTGATGAACCGCTCGCAAACCTTGACCCCGCTACTGGAAAGTATGCAATGGCTTTAATCGACAAAATCCAAAAAGAAACGAATACAACCGTTGTCATTATTGAACACCGTTTAGAAGATGTTTTATATCGCCATGTCGATCGCATTATTGTGGTCAATAACGGCTCAATAGTAGCTGATATGAGTCCTGACCAGCTTTTAACAACTAACATTTTAGAAGAGACGAATATACGGGAGCCGTTATATATTAAAGCGGTCAAATATGCCGGTTGCGAACTAACTGAAGATATGCATCCTGCTGATTTCAATCAGTTTAAAGCGGATTTATGCCGAAAAAACTTGTTGGAATGGTTTGAAGATTCAAATCCAAAAACGCCAAGTAAAGAAGGAAAAACAATTTTAGAGCTGAAAAATATTTCGTTTAGCTATTCACCAGGTCACGAAACGATAAAGGATGTTTCTTTTTCAATTAACAAAGGGGAAATGGTGAGCATTGTTGGAAAAAATGGAGCAGGGAAATCTACAATTACAAAATTAATTTGTGGATTTGAAAAGCCTTCCTCAGGGAGCATATTGTTTAACGGCAAGGATATAACAAACGAAACGATTAAAGAACGCTCGTTAAAAATCGGCATGGTCATGCAAAATCCAAATCATATGATTTCAAAGCATATGATTTTTGACGAAGTAGCCTTAGGCTTAAAGGTTCGCGGCGTAGCGGAAGCTGAAATAAAAGAACGCGTCGACAATACATTAAAAATTTGCGGGCTGTACCCATTTCGGAATTGGCCGATTTCAGCATTAAGCTTCGGTCAAAAAAAGCGGGTTACGATTGCTTCCATTTTAGTGTTAGAACCAGAAATCATTATTTTGGACGAGCCAACTGCCGGACAAGATTTTCGCCATTATACTGATATTATGGAGTTTCTTGTTCAATTAAATCGGCAAGGCGTCACGATTATGATGATTACTCATGATATGCATTTAATGCTGGAGTATACAGAAAGAGCGATAGTATTTGCAGAAGGCAGGAAAATTGCCGATGACTTAGCTGTCAATGTCCTTTCTGATATTGACATCATCAAACAGGCAAATTTAAAAGAAACGTCTCTTTATAACCTGGCATTAAAAACAGGAATACCAGAACCGAGGAAGTTTGTGGAACGTTTCATAGAATATGATCGGGAGGTAAGGCAGGTTGGCAGCCGAGATGCTATCTTATATTGACCGAAAATCTCCTGTTCATCAGTTGACAGGTGTAACAAAACTAATATGCTTTATCTTATGGTCGACAGCAGCTATGCTGACATACGACACTCGTATTCTACTATTTTTATTTTTAATTAGTATTCTCATTTTTATTATTTCAAAAATTAAACTTGAAGAGATATTGTTTGTTCTTGTATTTATTTTAGTATTTCTTTTCATAAACAATGTTGCCATTTATGTCTTTTCACCGCAAGAAGGAGTAAAAATTTACGGCTCCAGCCATGTGTTATTTGAAATATCAGGAAGGTATAACGTCACATTGGAACAACTTTTTTACCAATTGAATATTACGTTAAAATATTTCACAGTGATCCCAGCGGCTTTGCTTTTTATTGTGACGACTCATCCGAGCGAATTCGCCGCTTCCCTCAATCGCATCGGTGTGAGTTATCGAATTTCGTATGCTGTTTCTTTGGCATTAAGATATATACCGGACGTACAGCGGGATTTTCGGAATATAGCACGCGCCCAACAAGCCAGAGGCCTTGACATGTCCCGCAAAGAAAAACTTCCTAAACGGATCAAAAATGCCGCCTCCATCCTTGCACCGCTTATCTTATCAAGCCTAAACAAAATTGACACCATCAGCAACGCAATGGAACTGCGCGGCTTTGGCAAAAACAAAAAACGCACATGGTATAGTGCAAGACCTTTCCAAAAAAGTGACTACTTTGCAATCGCTCTGTTCAGTATTCTGTTCATCGTCACCTTAATCATCACATTCCATGATGGAAGCCGGTTTTATAATCCGTTTTAAAAATACTCCTACTGATCGCATCCAGTAACGCTGTTTGTTGCTGGATGCGTATTTTATGAAAACATTTAAATTAGCCTTATTTTAGGGGTGGGCAGGTTGCTGCCATGGACCACTAAGCTGGCAAGCCTTTTTTTATGCAATCAAGTTCTGCATTTTTTGTTGCAGAACGCTGTATTTTTATTTTGCAATAAACACTCATGCGCATCACCTAAACAGAACTGCCAACATTTGTTACGCCAATCACTCCTAGTTCATCTTCCCATATTCGTGATATGGACATCAATCCCTTTATTCCTACACGTTTCTTCTTCATCCTTTTTCCTCCATAAACTTTTTACGAAAATATACCTGTGACGTATGGACTGCTCCATAACCGACCGCCAGCACGCCCTATTAACCAATTAATAGACCGAATATTCAGTTAACAGCACCCTTAAAAACAAACCGCCCCATCAAGGGCGTCTCGACCATTTGGACCCTTTCCACTGATGCCATTTCCACGCGCTTTCGATGGCTGACAAGTGACAGGCAGCCTCACCCCCTCACAAATTCAGCATATTTTTTCTTCCGCTCTGTTTTTGTGCCTGAAAGGTAATCTAATAATGCATCCATATTCATAAATTTCGGAGGCAGCGATTTTGGATGCATATACAAATAAAAACTACTCCATCGGTAAAGTTCCGGCGCATGCACCATATGAGCTTCTACCGGGTTGAGATGAATATATCGACTCACTTCCAACATTCCGCTATCATTGTCAATCAATTTACCATAATAACGCTTTTCAAATACATGTCCCGTCAAACGATAGCGAGTATTATAATAATTTGCATACCGTTTGTTCATGAGCGCCATGACTTTCGAAATCGGCTCCTGTTTTGAGCGCAGCTGCAGGTGAAAGTGATTCGTCATAAGGCAATATGCGGCTATTTCAAACGGGATTTTTTCATGTAGCTGGTGGAGGATATGAAGAAAAGCGAGAAAATCATTTGTTTCCTTGAATAGGGGATCACGCCGATTGCCGCGGCAAACGATATGATAAAACCGATGGGGCACCCAGATCCGCTTTTGCCGTCCCATTCTTTTTACCTCGCTGTTGCCTGTTGCTTCGTATATGTTTTCAGCCATCTTAGCGTCATCGCTTCCCAAAGCGATTCATCTGCTATCTCTTCGGTTCCCTTTAAATCGGAAATAGTCCTTGCCAGCCGAATGATTTTCGTTTGCACACGATTGCTCCATTGATGCTGGGATGCCCATTGCTGCAACAGGTGTTGCTGCCTTTTAGCAAGCGGGCTTTTTTCCATTAATAACTCAAAAGGAACACGCCCATTCGTTATTTCTTTTCCGTAACGTTCATATTGCTTTCTTCTTGCTTCTTCTACTCTTTTCCTTATGGTTTCCGAAGATTCCGAAACCCTCGTTTCTTTGGTGAAATCAATGACTTCCAATGGTAATAAAACATCCATCCGGTCATAAATCGGCCCGGAAACACGATTTCGATACGCTTGAATTTGTTTCGGACTACATGTGCAATAGCGGGTTCTTGAGCCTAAATATCCGCACGGACACGGATTCATCGCCCCAAGCAAAATAAAGTCCGCAGGATATGTCACCGTCGACGAAATACGGCTAATCGTCACTTTCCCCGTCTCTAACGGCTGGCGAAGCATATCCAGCGTCTTTTTTGCAAATTCCGCCATTTCATCGAGAAATAAAACACCGCGATGTGTCAGCGGCACTTCGCCAGGCTTTGGGTGCGTCTCCCACCAATTAAAGAAACCGATGAAGCGGAATGATGCGGATGACGAAAAGGCGGATAGCCGCTCTCAATTTTTTCTCCTGCCAGCTGGTACAAACTGATCACCTCTAACTGCGAATCATGAGAAAGACCCAGCAAAATCGACGGAAACGTTTCCGCTAACAAACTTTTCCCGCACCCAGGCGGTCCAACCATTAACACGTTATGTCCGCCTGGCGCTGGATCTCCTATGCACACTTTCCTTGATGATGGCCAATAATCGATTGAAAATCTCGATGATGCTTTCGCGGGGAGTCCATAATTTCAGGAGTGCGAAAAGCTGGGGGTAACGAAAGAACACGTTGTCCTTGCAGGTATTGCACCGTTTCTTCCAACGTCTGAACAAAGATACAATCGAGATCTTTCAAATGATGAAGCGGAAGTGTGGGATCATACGGAAGGTATATTTTTTGAAAACCGAGCTTCTTTGCTGCCAATATCGCAGGAAGCATGCCATCCACCGGCTGAATCGTTCCATCCAACGATAACGAACCTAAAAACGCTGCATCGGAGGAAGCCGGCGCTGTCAGCTTGCCCATTGCCTTCAAAATCCCAATCGCCATCGCCAAATCAAACATCGGGCTATGCTTTTTCCGCTCCGGCGGAGACAAATGAACAACGAGTCTTTTATCAAAAACGTCGCATCCGAAAGCATAAAGCGAAGCAAGAACACGTTCCTTTGCCTCTTTCACCGATGTATCCGGCAACCCAACAATCACCATCGCCGCAATCCCCGGCACTTCCTGCACCTCCACCTGCACTCGATACCCTTCTAACCCCCTTAACCCAATGCTTAAAATCTTCACCGTCACTCATCCATCCCTCCCAATCACAGAACATTAGTTCTTACCCATTATTGTAATACCCTCCCTTTTATCTTTCAATTACCAATATTTCGACAAATTTCGGGCGGTGACAGGCACCGAACCCTAATGAACAAAAAAGCTGACGCGCAGCTTGCCATCGTTTTCAAGACGCAGCGGCTGCTCAAAAGAATAAGTGTCGCTGGCTAACCGCCCACGTGTTTGTTGAAGCAAGTCCATCTTAGTGGAATTCTCATCCAGACCTAAATCGGACAAAATGGCTTTAAAATCCGCACGATCTGGTGACGGCAATCGGCGTTCAAACGCCGGAAACAGCTCCTTTGATCGATATATTTTAGTTGGGTCTGGAAAAGCTGGATGCAACATATACCCGTTATTCAATGCATCTTTCAGTTTTCCGTGACCAGAGGCATTATAGGTGTAAGTGAACTCATAATAGCCATCATAATGAGAAAGAGTTCCTATATGATAAAAAGAACGGGTTTTGGGATTTTGCCAAACCACTAAAAGTGTATGAACTTTTTTCATGTTATTGATCACCCCTTCCAATCCACTCCAATATTTTCTTTCTTCGAAAAGGCACTATACTCAATAACCAGTCTTTTTGTGCCTCGCTTAAAATATCTAATGATTGAATAAAATCAGAATACCTTATTAAATCAAATTCAACTAACTTTTGGATACTTTGATGAAACTCATCTGTAAAGTTTTTACTAATATATGTTAACAAGTCTTTAGCTTTGACTTTTTTCTTTTCAAATATACCCGCCTTAACCTTTGTTTTCTCGGTATATTTGTTCATTTCTTGGGGATTCGAAACCATTTGCATGAGCTTTTCATCATCAAATCGAAAACCTAAGGAAGCACCGTTATCATAAATGGGGGAGAACTTTGCTCCTGTTTCGAGAAATAGTAATTTCCAATTAAATGGGTGCCTATCTTGATTGCCAATAAGAATATCAAACAATTACATATCTATAAATTCTGATTTTATGGCCTTCCAATATGCAAACTCCTTCTTTAAATTGTCGAGGATATTTTATAAGATAATGTATTTTCTCTGGAGATATCAATTCCTCTTTCTCCAATGTACTTTTTCTACCATATCCGATCCGTTCCCAATCACTAACATCTCTCAACAATGCTAATCGTTCCTTTTTGTATAAATCTTATATTCATTTTAACATAAATTTGATACAAACTGTTCATCAGTAGTTTCTATCACTTCTTTAACGGAATAACCTAAGCCGTTGCCGAGATTGTAAATAGCAGTTTTCTTTTTACCCGTCAACAATGCTTCCAGCGCTAAGCGCTAAAATATGTGCCTTCGCTAAATCGGTAACATGGATATAGTCACGAATGCATGTCCCATCTGGTGTATTATAGTCCGTACCGAAGACAGAAATTTTGTCACGCTGGCCTAACAAGTGCTGCAAAATAATCGGAATTAAATGCGTTTCTGGGTTATGGTCTTCGCCAATTTCTCCCGACACGTGCGCCCCAGCCGCATTAAAGTAGCGAAGGACGACATAGTTTAGACCATACGCAGAAGCAAAATCCGCTAAAATTTGTTCGATCATTAACTTCGAACGGCCGTATGGGTTAATTGGATTTGTTGGGCAATCTTCCGTAATTAATTCGACATTCGGAATCCCATACGTTGCCGCAGTAGACGAAAAAATAAAGTTTTTCACATTATATTTCAACATTGTTTCTAGCAACGTTAATGTAGCAGCAACGTTGTTTTGATAATATTTCAGCGGATTCACCACTGATTCGCCGACTAAGCTGTTCGCCGCAAAATGCATGACAGCTTGAATCGGGTATTTTTCAAAAATTGCGTCCAAATCAGTTCGGTTCCCTAAATCTCCTTGAACAAATACCGCTCGTTCATCGACTAAATTGCGATGACCAGTCGATAAGTTGCAGCACAGCGACCTTTTTCTATGCAACAGCTCTTTCATCCCGTGACTGCCCTGCCAATGTAGCCAGCACCATCGATATGAAAACTACTAAACTTTTAATCAATCATAGACACTCTTCATCTATTTCCACTTCGAAACAACCGATTCTAAAAATACGGTTGCGCATATCGTTTTTACGTCCTTCATGAAAGTGCCTTTATATTTTTTTAAAGAAAAACGGATTTGTTGCCCTCCCAAATGTCTAAGTAACCCGGCTGTTCTTTTTTGCGGATTTTTTTCCTCATTGTACACTACGTAATATACTTTATCTATTTTGACGATGTCATGAAATGATATAGAAGGATCATGTTCTTTTATCATTTCATATAGACCTATGAAAGATCCCTCGATTGCCTTCAATCTAAGGCTTTGCCGCTCTTTTTGATCAATTTTGCCATTCTTAAATTCCACAAAAAACAATTGATTGTCTTGAATATGAAGAAGGTCGGGGGATTTTAATGCATCTTCCCCCTTTTTACTTGCTAAATCTTGAATAACTTTATCAAAAGATAAGCAAACAAAGGGGGAAGAACAAAGACTTTCATTATTTTGATCATCCCTGCTGATATCCTCGATGGATTGAAAAAATTCACTGTATTTGTTTTGCAATAGCGCTTTTAACTCATCTATCTTCATCATCCCGCAATGTCTCCTCTTCTAATTGGTGAAAAGGTTCTGTTAATAGATGAAAAACTTCCTCGAGCTGATTTGTAACATCTCGAATGACAGATGAAGACGTGCTAATTTTTTGGGCATGATAAAATTTCATATCCTCTTCAAGCCCCTTTTGGTCACTATAAACTTTAAGAGCTTCGATAAAATATGGACTATGGGAATTTACTAATATATGGACCCCTTCACTTTTGGCTAGCTCGACCAAAATTCGCGCATACTCTATTTGCCAGCTAGGATGCAAGTGAACTTCAGGTTCATCAATGATAAGAAGCGTTCTCTTCGTCAACCATCCCGACTGCAACAACAATTGGAAAATTCCCAGCGCTTTAATTCCTGTGGCTGTATTGATTAATGCAAACTTTTCTTCCTGCCCGCCTGACCGTTGAAAAACAAATTCATCTTCCATCTCTTTATAATACATTTTCCCGCCCATTAAGCTCTCAAGTTGAGAATGATATAGTGAATTTTCACTTGCATCTTTCGCAATATGTTCTGACATCGAAAACATTTGCGGATTTTTCGATTTCAACTTTTCAAATAAATCTTTTAAATGATATGGAATGCTTTGGTCCCGATTTGTTCTTTGCATTAGGCGTCTAGCCATAAATCGTTGCAGCAAATCGATAAAGTAAAATACAAATGGCGATTCAATATAAATAACATCCTTATAGTAGAGAGGATCTCCCGACTTAAATTCCGTCAAACGATTGTTTTTTAAAGCCAGGCGAAGAATTTCTTGATGATTTTCCGTAATCGAAACAAGCGATTCAGCGTTTTCATTGTTAAGACGTGAAATGGATTTTTGAAATTCGCTTCTCATCACCATTTCCACTGCTTCTTGCTTTATTTTTTCCTCATCACGGGCAACATTCAAAAAGTCAATAACTTCCGTAAGCATATCCGCTAATAGGTTCTTTCCTTCTTCATCTAAGTGCAAATGTTCTAATTTCAATAGACGCTTCTCAATTGTTGCTGTTAATTTCTCCGTCACATTTTCACCAGAATTAAGCCAATGCGATAATTCATGTTGAAATTCCACTCCAAAAAACAAACGATCTTCGTCAGATAAACGAATTAAGCGGCGAAGCCTGAAATAAAACAGTTCTGCTTGATTTAATAAATAATGGGTGCGATCTTGCTCAAACATTTCCTCAAAATGATTAAGTGCATAGACAATCGAAAATAACAATTTTCCAACGGTGCTTTTTCCAGTATCATTTTCGCCCGCAATGCATACTAAGCCATTTAACTCAATTTCCGCCTTTTCCACCATACCAATATTAGTGAATGCCAGTTTCACCATCATCACTCCAATAAATATCGTCCATTTAACACCATCATAATATAAACTGTATAATGATTTCTATTCCTTTAAACATTGTCCACTACCCATTTTCTCCACATGACATGAAAATCAAACAAGACAGCTTTGCAAGCATACACTATACATTACACCCTTTTGCTGTTGATCATTGGATTTAAGTCAATATTTTGGACACCAATAAGTGAAATTTAATTTTGATCTCATTGACATCGCTGGTCGCTTGACATGGAGCCTCTGCGGGCGTGGTGTTATGCGAAGGGCGAAAGGGGCAATGATTTCTTTCGCATGGCAAACAAGCCTACCACACCCGCCACTCCATGTAAAGCGGATGTTTGTAAAATTGTGAAGAGCACTACGCTGCCCCTTTGATACTGTCTTCTGTTTCTTGTAGCGTCATATAGCCCAGGCAGCTATGAATCCGTTTCCGATTGTACCAGCCTTCTATAAATTCGAATAAGGCTCTTCTGGCAGCTTGAAAGTTCAAATAGTTGACTCTGTAGATCTCTTCCTTTTTCAGAATTGCGAGGTTGTTATATTGACCTATGTTTCATCTAATTAAAATTAAGGCAGGGTTTACTGATCTTAAACGTTCGGGTTATTGGATTGCCAACGCCAAACATTAGCACACATTTCTTGATTTTTCAAATTTTTATGTAAGATGATCTACCAAGTTAATACAGTGAGTTTTATATTATGTAATAAAATTAAGTCAATCTTAAATAATAGGATTTTAAATTTGTATTAGGGAATATAAAAATAAAACAAAGAGGTGTTATTACAATTGGAAAAAAGTACTTTATTAAAATCTGTTGGCGAAGGTTTCCGATTTGAAGAAGTGACTGTAGACGAACTCATAGCCGGTTACAAAAATCGTGAATACACAGTTCAAGAGGTTGTTCAATCCTATTTAAATAGAATTGAACAATTTGAAAAAATTTATAACGCATTCACCTTCATGAACCCTAATGCTTTGGAAGACGCGAAAGAAATGGATCGTCTGTATGAAGAAAGAGCTGAACTTGGACCACTGGCAGGGATTCCAATTGTTATAAAAGAAGCGGTGGATATGGCAGGATATCCATCGACATTTGGCTGGACACCTTTTTGTAAAAAAGCAGGCGGGATCGAATTAATGCCAACAAAGGATGCCCCGGTTGTAACAAGACTTAAAGAAGCGGGAGCGATTATTCTTGGTAAGACTAATATTCCTGCTTTTAGTTGTGCTTATAATGCAAACAATAGCTGGGACGGTCCGACATATAACGCAGTAAATCGGTCGATTTCACCAGGCGGAAGCAGCAGTGGTACGGCGACTGCTGTATCAGGAAACTTAGCTGTGCTGGGCGTCGCCGAAGAAACGGCCGGATCCATTCAAGTTCCTGCAGCAGCTCAAGCCTTAGTTGGAATTAAACCTTCCTTCGGATTAATCCCAACAACTGGGGTGACACCTCTTGCCGGCAGTACTCGGGATGTCTTGGGACCGCACGCTCGTACTGTCCAAGACGCTGCAATTATGCTGAGTGTGATGGCTGGGTATTCAAAAGAAGATCCTAAAACAATTGCTGCAATCGGGAATATTCCTAAAGAAGGCTACACTGCTTTTCTTAATAAAAATTATCTAAAAGGCAAACGCGTCGGCTTGTACGGACCGGGATGGCGTACACAGGAACTCTCTGATGAAACAAAAAAGCTTTATGCTTCTGCCATTGAAATGCTAAAAGCACAAGGTGCAGAGGTAGTTGAAGATCCGTTTGCCGGAACAGGGCTCGCTGAGTATGTTTCATCCAAAAATACTTTCTTAGGAATGGAAACTTTTTTTTATGACCTTGAAAAGTACATAAAAAATCTGGATCCAGAGGATAAAACCCTTTCCATTAAAACTGTATTCGACAAAGCGGGGGCGGTCCCATGGACAGAAGATGGACCACTTGCTTTAGTTTCGGATTTTGTCAATGAAGAGAAAGCTATGGCAGATCATAGTGTTTTACCAGATTTGACAGAATTCAATGAAGTGAAAGGTGAATTGCTCCGAATTATCTATCAAGTGATGGAGGACCAACAGCTTGACGGATTTGTATATCCTCAAATGCCGACTGCAATTCCAAACATCCAAGAGGAAAATATACAATCAACAACAATATCAGAAATAAATATCAGCGGTTTACCATTGATCACAGTTCCAGCTGGCTATTACGAAAACGGATCCCCGTTCGCCTTAGCCTTCTTTGGAAAAATGTGGAGCGAAGCCGCACTAATTGGAATGGCCTACGCTTACGAACAAGCCACAAAACACAGAAAGGCCCCTACTTTAATCAGGTAAAAACAGGCGAATCATCTATATAATCCAGATGATTCGCCTGCTTTCTTTATTAAATAAAACGCAGATATAATTGAATACCTCAAAGCAGTCTCTTTTTCAGCAATCAAAACCGTCCCTTCATCCTCCTATGTTAGCCTAACATCGAACAATTGTATTTATAAAATAAGACTCTCTGAAACTTTATTTGAAATAATAATATATTCGATCCTTATATCATCTAATTATTTAAATATATTTCCCTCTTTCTAGTCTCTATCTAGCTAAAGAATATCTATAATCTGCGTTAATAGGATCCAACTCCGTGATAATCGTTATCTGTTTCGACAATGCCATTTTGTAATATCTTGATTCCTACTGTAATAGAGTTTTTCATACGAATCCGTTGATCATTATAAAAACTCACAATATATTCAAATATGCTTTGTTCCGCTTGCTTACGAGTTTGATAGTCTTGAAGAAAAACAACGTTCATTTTGCTTTCTTCTTACTTCTTCCACTTTTTTCCTTATGGTTTCCGAAGATTCCGAAACTCTCGTTTCTGTGGAAAAATCAATGACTTCCAATGGTAATAAAACATCCATCCGGTCATAAATCGGCCCGGAAACACGATTTCGATACGCTTGAATTTGTTTCGGACTACATGTGCAATAGCGGGTTCTTGAGCCTAAATATCCGCACGGACACGGATTCATCGCCCCAAGCAAAATAAAGTCCGCAGGATATGTCACCGTCGACGAAATACGGCTAATCGTCACTTTCCCCGTCTCTAACGGCTGGCGAAGCATATCCAGCGTCTTTTTTGCAAATTCCGCCATTTCATCGAGAAATAAAACACCGCGATGTGTCAGCGGCACTTCGCCAGGCTTTGGGTGCGTCTCCCACCAATTAAAGAAACCGATGAAGCGGAATGATGCGGATGACGAAAAGGCGGATAGCCGCTCTCAATTTTTTCTCCTGCCAGCTGGTACAAACTGATCACCTCTAACTGCGAATCATGAGAAAGACCCAGCAAAATCGACGGAAACGTTTCCGCTAACAAACTTTTCCCGCACCCAGGCGGTCCAACCATTAACACGTTATGTCCGCCTGGCGCTGGATCTCCTATGCACACTTTCCTTGATGATGGCCAATAATCGATTGAAAATCTCGATGATGCTTTCGCGGGGAGTCCATAATTTCAGGAGTGCGAAAAGCTGGGGGTAACGAAAGAACACGTTGTCCTTGCAGGTATTGCACCGTTTCTTCCAACGTCTGAACAAAGATACAATCGAGATCTTTCAAATGATGAAGCGGAAGTGTGGGATCATACGGAAGGTATATTTTTTGAAAACCGAGCTTCTTTGCTGCCAATATCGCAGGAAGCATGCCATCCACCGGCTGAATCGTTCCATCCAACGATAACGAACCTAAAAACGCTGCATCGGAGGAAGCCGGCGCTGTCAGCTTGCCCATTGCCTTCAAAATCCCAATCGCCATCGCCAAATCAAACATCGGGCTATGCTTTTTCCGCTCCGGCGGAGACAAATGAACAACGAGTCTTTTATCAAAAACGTCGCATCCGAAAGCATAAAGCGAAGCAAGAACACGTTCCTTTGCCTCTTTCACCGATGTATCCGGCAACCCAACAATCACCATCGCCGCAATCCCCGGCACTTCCTGCACCTCCACCTGCACTCGATACCCTTCTAACCCCCTTAACCCAATGCTTAAAATCTTCACCGTCACTCATCCATCCCTCCCAATCACAGAACATTAGTTCTTACCCATTATTGTAATACCCTCCCTTTTATCTTTCAATTACCAATATTTCGACAAATTTCGGGCGGTGACAGGCACCGAACCCATGGCTTTTCTCCCAAGAATACGGCCGTTGATAAGGAGGAATTTCATAAATTTTGTTTTCCGTCAGTATCTCGTTGATCTTTTTTTCACTTGCCTCCACTTCACATCATCTCCTCTAAAGAAACAGGTTTGCTTTTGCACACAAATCTATCATACAAAAATTTTAAGTTTTTACAACTCTACCGTTTCTAATACATGTGAATTCCCAACAGTTATTGATAATTTCTTCCCAAAAACCAATCCATATCATAGTTTTGTAATGATTGAGGAAGAAATTTTATGTAAAAAAGGATTCCTCGTAAGCGAAGATAACAAAAAGCAATCTTGAAGCATCTATGGGGTAGTTATGGAGAAGTTCACCAATGAAATGGATACAGCGGGTATAGCTAGAAGAGGAAGCAGAGGATCTCTATAACCATGATGCAAAACATAGAGGGAATTCGTAATTTTACATTTCAGAACATATCCGTCGTAAATAAATTCGTACAAACGAATAAAGCAATCCCCCACATGCGTCAATAACCACATTCGCCAAAAGCGCCATCCTCCCCGGTTGAAACGATTCAGTTCCTTCTTCCGTTTTTGAATATAAATCATTTTTCCATCCACTCCAACTCCTCCAGCGACTGGACATCTTGAAGAATGTAGCGGATCGTTTTTTATCGACTTTGGCAGCTGTTGAAAGGATAACATTATATACCTCCCGATACTACTTATTATTATCCCTTTTAAAAATTGGTTTTAACTGATGAGCTAGCTCCTGAACCATATCTTTTGTGGTGATATTGTCGGACAATTCCCCTCGTTGATACGCTTCAATTAATATATGCTTGAAACGATCGGTTTCTGGTCGCAAAGTCTTTTTCTTCGGCACAACAGTCACCCCCAACGTAAAAATGCAATAAGCCTCCCGCTGAACAACTTCAACAGGAGGCTTTCGTGTTTACTTCATATTTCGGCTATGCCATTTCCACGCGCTTTCGATGATTTGTTCCAATGAATATTCCGCTTTCCAGCCAAGTTCTTCATAAATTTTTTGCGAGGATGCGACAAGACGCGCCGGGTCGCCCGGACGGCGGTCAGTGTATTCAATGACGGCTTTACGTCCCGTGACTTTTTCACATGTTTCTATCACTTCTTTAACGGAATAACCTAAGCCGTTTCCGAGATTGTAAATAGCAGTTTTCTTTTTACCAGTCAACAATGCTTCCAGCGCTAAAATATGCGCCTTCGCTAAATCGGTGACATGGATATAGTCACGAATGCATGTCCCATCTGGTGTATTATAGTCCGTACCAAAGACAGAAATTTTGTCGCGCTGACCTAACAAATGCTGCAAGACAATCGGAATTAAATGCGTTTCCGGGTTATGGTCTTCGCCAATTTCTCCCGACTCATGCGCACCAGCCGCGTTAAAGTAGCGAAGGACGACATAGTTTAGCCCATACGCAGAAGCAAAATCCGCTAAAATTTGTTCGATCATTAACTTCGAACGGCCGTATGGGTTAATTGGATTTGTTGGGCAATCTTCCGTAATTAATTCGACATTCGGAATCCCATACGTTGCCGCAGTAGACGAAAAAATAAAGTTTTTCACATTATATTTCAACATTGTTTCTAGCAACGTTAATGTAGCAGCAACGTTGTTTTGATAATATTTCAGCGGATTCACCACTGATTCGCCGACTAAGCTGTTCGCCGCAAAATGCATGACAGCTTGAATCGGGTATTTTTCAAAAATTGCGTCCAAATCAGTTCGGTTCCCTAAATCTCCTTGAACAAATACCGCTCGTTCATCGACTAAATTGCGATGACCGGTCGATAAGTTATCAAGTACAATTACTTGCTCTTTTTCCACTAACTCTTTCACCAAATGACTGCCGATATAACCGGCTCCGCCAACAACGAGAATCATATACAATCCCCCAATTTAATACGTTAACTATTTGATGGACTATTGTTATGACTGAGTTTTCTAATGCGGAAACAAGTTCTTCGCTCTTTTGTATGGATGCGCCGAATTGGCCAACACTCTCCCGTTTGCTCAGAAGGAATGTCATATCCGTACAAATCCCGCAATTTCGTACCGCACCAGATGCATTCCTAGAAAACAGAGTGCATGATAATCGATTAAAACCCTTCTTTTTCTTTTACTAACAAAAAAGAAGCTGCTAGAAGAAACACATCCTTCTAGCAGCAAAAAAATCATTTACTCGCAGATAAGCAATTTGCTTCTACTTCTTCCCATGTCATATAAATACGAACAATATCTTCTTCAATTAACTCCGTTCCTGTTTGTACTTCAATAAACTCTAAATCAGTAATTGCTTTAATTCCATGCTTAGCGCCAACTGGGATTTCAAGCACATCAACCGGTTTCACACGACGAATTTCTCCGTTAAAAGCAAATTCTCCTTCACCTTTAATGATGGTCCACACTTCACTGCGATGATGATGCATTTGGTAGCTTAAGTTTTTCCCTGCTGTAACGCCGATTCGTTTTGTTAATACTTCTCTTCCATCTTCAAACCTTGTATAATCTAATACCCGATACCAACCCCAGCGGCGTTCTTCATACATTGGACGTTGATCAAAATCGTTCACTAACTCTTTAATTTTTGGACTTGCTGCTTTATCAGAAACTAAAATTCCATCTGGACTCACAGCAACAATGGCGTTGGACACTCCTAATACAGTAACTGGAATATCGAGTTCATTAATTAAGTGAGTATTTTCTGAAGCAGCAATAACACCTTTACCAATTTGGTTTGTTGCCATTTCCTCTGTTAACGTATTCCATGTTCCAAGGTCTTTCCAATAACCATCATAAGGCAACACAACAATATGTTCTGTCTTTTCCACGACCTCATAGTCAAAGCTGATTTTCGGCAACTTATCATACTGCTTTAATAGCCCATCATATTGAGTTGGAAATCCCTTTTCTTGCAGCAAAGAAATAATATAGTCGAGTTTAAAAGCAAACACGCCGCAGTTCCAAAGCGCGCCTTGTTTAATTAATTCCGCTGCTTTTTCTTCGCTTGGCTTCTCTGTAAAATGACTTACTCTTAAATAATCACTATCACTAGATTTAGAAGCTGGAACAATATAACCGTACTTCGCAGATGGATACGTTGGCTCCACGCCAATTAATGCCAAATCAGCCCCACTTGCGAGTACGGTTTCTTCTAAATCTTTCACTCTATCAAAAAAACGGTCCTCTACATACGGATCAACAGGCAACACTGCAACAACTTCATCTAAACGAATTCCTTCCACACTATACAAGTAAACCGATGCTAGAGCGATCGCTGGAAACGTATCGCGCCGCATCGGTTCAATAATAATCGGTACCTCCTGTCCTAATTGGCTTTGAATCATATCGACTTGGGATTTGCTTGTCGCAATCACAGCGGAATCAGCTAGGTCGACATTTCCTAACTGACCCCAGACACGCTGAACCATCGACTGCAGTTCGCCGTTTTGATTTTCTAACACTTTTAAAAATTGCTTTGAACGAGCGTCATTAGATAAAGGCCAAAGGCGTTTGCCGGAACCGCCGGAGAGTAAAACTAATTTCATCGTCTCCTCCTTGTTCAGTACCAAAGAAATTATTTTCGATAAATAGCCTTTTTAAAAGCCCAAATAACTCTGTCCTGTTGATCTGGTGTCATATTTGACCCGGAAGGTAAACATATACCATTTTCAAACAAAGCTTCTGAAACACTATAATTTTCATGATGAGGATGGTATTTTATCCCTTCAAATAATGGTTGAATATGAAGTGGTTTCCATACACGTCTAGCTTCTATGTTTTCTTCAGCTAAATAATTGATTATTTCTACAGGACTAACTCTTAATTTTTCCTGATCAATCGTTAAGGTAGTTAACCATCTATTAGAAACTGTACCTTCTAACTCTGGCATAAAACAAACTCCGTCAATTTGTCCTAACTCTTCAAAATAACGCTGGAAAATAGCTCTCCTTGCCTCTATTCTATGTTTTAATACTTCTAATTGAGCACGTCCAATACCAGCTAAAACATTACTCATTCGATAGTTATAACCTAATTGGCTATGCTGATAATGGAGAGCTGGATCTCGAGCCTGTGTCGCTAAGAAGCGTGCCTTTTTGAGCGCTTCTATATCATTAGAAACTAGCATTCCTCCTCCAGAGGTAGTAATAATTTTATTTCCGTTAAAAGAATAGATTCCAAACTTTCCAAACGTACCGCTTTTTTTTCCCTTATATGTAGAGCCGAGTGATTCTGCTGCATCTTCAATAACAGGTATATTATATTTATTACATAAACTCAAAATTTCATCCATTTTTGCACTTTGGCCATATAGATTAACTACAATCACTGCTTTAGGTAACTTTCCTTCACGTTTTGCATCTTCAAGTGCCCTTTCTAATGCAATAGGAGACATATTCCATGTATCGGGTTCTGAATCAATAAAAACTGGCTCAGCTCCCTGATATAATATAGGGCTAGCACTAGCGATAAATGTAAGAGTAGAACAAAAAACACGATCTCCACTTTTAATATCAAGCAAACGTAATGCTAAATGAATCGCAGCTGTTCCCGAACTAGCTGCAACAGCCCCCTCAATCCCTACATATTCAGCCAATTCTTTTTCAAATGCATCCACATTAGGACCTAATGGAGCAATCCAATTTGTTTTGAAGGCCTCATCAATATATTTTTGTTCATTACCACTCATATGAGGAGGCGATAAGTAAATTCTCTCTTTTAACATAGAAGACCCTTCCTTATATTAAATTAGTAACGTTTTTTGATTACCTTGGCCGGAATCCCAACAGCAACCACTGCCTCAGGAATTGGCTGAGTTACAACAGCCCCAGCCCCAATAATTGAATTGTTTCCAATCGCAATATTAGGAATAATATTGGCCCCTGTTCCAATATGTGCTAATCTACCTATTTGTACGTTTCCAGCTAAATTTGCTCCTGGCGAAACATGAGCATAATCCTCAACTACACAGTCATGTTCTATTATTGCACCTGAATTAATAATAACATGTTTTCCTACATAGGCTGACGAATTAATTACAGCGTTTGGCATAACAACGGTACCTTCTCCAATGAAAGCATTTGAACTAACTACCGCAGATCGATGAATTGCCTTTCCAAATGTAACCTTTAAACAATTTAATCTAGCGGAAATTTTTTCCCTTACTCTATTGTCACCAATAGAAATGATAAACTTCAAATTCCCTTTATACTTTTCTAACAAATAAGGTACATAATTAATATTTCCTAAAACAGGGTACCCTCTTAATTCTTGCAGTAGGGGATTATCATCTATTAGACCTATAACAGTTTCTTTATTTTCTTGTAGTATATCCAAAATAACCTTTGCGTGTCCGCCAGCCCCAATAAGTACATACATATTAGATATTACCCCTTTAATATGCAATAATCTTATTTAAAATAGTATCGTCAATAATCAAATCTTTTATTATTTTAACTATTCTGTCACTAGCTTTCCCATCTCCATATACATTAGATACCTTTGAAACACTTTGCCTAAATGATTCGCTTAAAACTTGGTTTAGCCCTTTTTCTATATCTTCTAAAGCAGTTGTAACGTCTACAACATTACCTGAACGTTCTCTACCTTTCTGTCTATTTCCAATATTTAATACAGGTACATGAAAAGACGCTGCTTCGATAATTCCGGATGATGAATTGCCTATTAATGCTAATGAATGTTTTAAAACTGTTAAATAATCCAGATGATTAAAGTTCTTTATAAATTTAATATTAGACTGTTTATATTCGTTATATACAGCCGTAATCTCTTCTGTTCCATAATCAGAATTTGGTAGAATACAAATAATTGGTTTTTGATGCTTTATTAGTGCATCAAGAACATTTTTAATTTGATCCTTTAATGAGTGAACCTCAGTAGTAACAGGATGATACACTAATAAAAAGTAATTATTCTTCTCAATAAAACCAAGACCATACTTATCTCTAACCTCTTCAAAGGATGGGAGACTTGCCTTAAGAATAGTATCCAATCTTAACGCACCAACTTGATGAATTCTCCATTCATCTTCTCCCATTTTTTTTAATCGTTCAGCGCTTTTGGCCGTAGCCGGGAAATGAATATGAGATAATTTAGAAATAGCATGTCTTACAGATTCATCTATTGAACCAGATACTTCCCCTCCATGAAGATGAGCAACTGGAATATTTAAATGGGATGCTGCAATAGCCGCAGCAAGCATTTCTCCTCGATCACCTAAAACAAACAAAAGATCAGGTTGGTTTGTTTCTAAAACCTGGGTCATTCCCATGATCCCAAGGCCAATTGATCGTGCCATATTTGCAGAAGTAGAACCCTGCAACAAAATGTCTATTGTTCCTATAATTTTATATTTATCTGCCTTAATTTCATTTATTGTATATCCGTAAATAGGAGATAAATGCATTCCTGTGACTATCAATCCAAGCTCTAAAACAGGATCCTTTTCTATTTTTTTTAGTAGAGGGACATAAATTCCATAATCGGCTCTCGTACCTGTAACAACCACAATTTTTTTTACTTTTTTCCTCATAACACATCATCCCAAGTTAGCACTTGATCCTGTTTAAGCTTACGTTTCACCGTTTTTCCTAACAATAGATTATAATACTTTGGTGGTATACCAGTTCCAGGTCTCTTTATTACAAGGTTTTCCTTCGTTATTATATCTCCTGGTTTTAAATCTTGACTAACGACCAAACTTTTTCTTGCTACCTCCTTAGTGTTTTCCTCAGAAGGCATGCATCTTTTTACTCCATCACCTAGACCTTTCTCAATAATTCTAATAGATTTAACTAACTGTTTAAATTCATGAGGTTCCAAAGAAGCTTTATGATCGGGGCCTGGTAAATTCTTATCTAATGTAAAATGTTTCTCTATTATTCTTGCACCTAACGTTACAGCAGCTAATGCTATTTCAATCCCCTCGGTGTGATCAGAATAACCTACTACTTTATTAAATGCTTTTTGAATTGTAACCATTGCTCTTAAATTAACATCCTCGACAGGCGCAGGATAATTGGAGGTACAATGCAATAGGGCAACACTACTTTTATTTATAACTTCTAAAGCTTCCTCAATCTCTCTTAAATTAGACATTCCAGTTGATAAAATAATAGGTAGGCCAAAGTCGTTTATTTTCTTTAAAAAAGGGATATTAGTTAAATCTCCTGATCCAACTTTATAAGCATTAATACCTATTTCTTTTAGAAAGATGGCTGTTTCTTCATCAAATGGTGTAGATAAAAAGTCAATATTTTTTTTCGTACAATATTCTTTTATTATTAAATGGTCTTCACGAGATAACTCTAATTTTTTTAACATTTCCAATTGAGTTTCGTTGGTACCTGTATTGTCTTGTTGATATTTAGCCTTTTCGGCAAACCTTGAAACTAATTTATCACTTTTAAAACTTTGGAATTTTACAGCATCAGCTCCTGCTTCATATGCAGCGTCTATCATCTTAAGAGCTAAATTTAGATCTCCATTATGATTAACACCAATTTCGGCAATAATATAAGTGGAATCACTTCCACCATTCACAACAGTATTAATCTTTTGTTTCCCCATTTTTTTATCACCCCTTTCTTAGGAAGCAGTCCAACCGCCATCTACAACAATATTTTGCCCTGTAATATAATTTGATGAATCAGACGCTAAAAATACTATAACTCCTCTCAGATCCTCTTTATTTGCCATCCTTCCTAAAGGCACCATCTCTGAATATTTTTTTACAAAGGATTCAGGTTGATTATCGTATACACCACCAAAACTAATACAGTTCGCCGTTATTTGATATGGTCCTAAATAAGTAGCAAGGTATCTTGTAAAATTAATAATTCCACCTTTAATTGCAGCATATTCAGCAGGCATAGTCATATTAGTGCCTTCATAAATTTTAAACCTTGGCCCCCTCATACCATAAATTGATGCAATGTTAATTATTTTTCCAAATCTTTGTTCCATCATTTGTTTTGAGGCAACATGGGAAACTAAAAAGTACCCGTTTAGATGCTTATCAACATTTTCTTTCCAATCATTAAAATTTATATTTTCATATTTAGAACCATAATTTTTATTTCTTGGGTAAGCATTATTTACTAATACATCAATCTTTCCAAACTCTCTTACAATATTGCCAATACATTTCATTACTGACTCTGGACTGATAATATCTAAATATTCAAAAACTATTCTATTCGTTTTGTTTGGGTTATATAAATGCTTAATTAGAGATTCTGCTTTATCTTGATTAATATCTCCAATTACAACATCAGCACCATAGAAATATAGAGTCTCTACAAAGGTAGAACCTATCAAACCGGCTCCCCCAGTAACTAATATCGTTTTTCCTTCAAGATTAAACAAGTCCTTTTTCAAGAATATTCCCCCTATAAAAAAAGCTATGTTAATTGGTATTATTTCTCTTCATCAAGAATTCTACAAACTCGAAATCAATAGGGCGATCAATATCGATTGAATGCTCTTCTGGCATCACCACTGCCATTGTATTATTCGAAAAAACACTATCGGTATTTAATAAAAAATCTTTTTTATATACATATATAGAGGCATTCATTGCATATACTGTTGGTGCATCTTGTCTCCTTGTTATCGGTCTATCTAATTTTTTACATAAATAAACTTTCCCATCCTTTTCTTCCACCATGTTGAAATAAGGATTTTTATGGGCCGGCGTTACACTAAAAACTACATTAGGATTTTTTTCAATCATTTTGTTTACACAATTCTCTATATCCTCAACTATCCGTAATGGAGAAGTTGGATCTAAATCAACAATTAAATCATAATGATCATTTTCTTCTTGTTCTAGATACCTTACCGCATGTTGTAATACGGGAATTTTCGGTGACGTATCTGTTGCCAGTTCCTTCGGTCTTAAAAAAGGAACGTCTGCACCATATTGTTTAGCAACCTCTGCAATTTTAGGAGAATCTGTGGAAACTATTATACGGTCAAACTTAGTATATTTTTTTGCACATTCAATTGTATATGCAATTAATGGCTTTCCGTTAAGTAAACGTATATTTTTGTTAGGTACTCCTTTAGAGCCACCTCTTGCACATATAATTGCTAAAATTCTCATTTTGTTTAGCATCCCCTATCCATGAATTTAGATAGCAATAAACCTCTTTAAAATACTAGATTTTTTCGAAGCTATTGCTATTTCCAATACCCTTTTTCCTTCCTCGATTGGAATTAATGGTTTATGACCATAAATAATGCAATCAAAAAAGTGTTCAATTTCCTCTACATACATGTCATTTCTGTCACAACTAATATTGTAAACTTCCCAATTCTGTTTACGAATATCGAAATGTTTTACAACTTCTTCTTTATAATCCCATAATATAGTTCCATATTCACCAATTATTTTACAGTTTCTACTATAATCTCTTTGTAGATAATCTAAATGGATATGCCCCAAAACCCCGTTTTTTGTTCTTAATAATACCTCAGCAATATCTTCCGTTTCAATTTCTAGTTTACTTACCTTACCCGATAAAGCGCATACCTCACTCACATCACCAATAAGCCAGTACACATAATCCAATTCATGAATTAGGTCAAGAACAGCTCCTCCACCATACTCTTCCTTAGCACTATAGGATAGACGATAATCTTGATTAGGTCTCCAATCTGGTAAGTATTGCCCTACAGATGCTGACACTGAATAAATATCACCTATAGTATTATTATCAATCAATCTTTTAACGAGCTTTAACCCAGGATGAAATCTCATGTTACAACCAACTAATACAATATTCTCCTTATTGTGAGTAACATTTATTAAATCATCTACTTTTTCGAGGCTATGAGACAACGGTTTTTCTATAAATAAGTGACAGCCCTTGTTTGCTGCTTTTATCGCAAAATCCAAATGTAAATGCGTTGGATTACAAATAAAAACAACATCAGGGTTTTCAGCTAAAGCTAACTCATAATCGGTAAATTGTTTATAAGGAATATTATTTACAACATTAGAAGATCTATAAAGAATTACTTCTATATCAATATTTCTACGATTTGCAACCATCTGAAGGTTACTTAAATGTCTTTTTCCAATTGAACCAAGCCCAACGAATAAGATCTTCACATTATCACCTTTTTATCCAAAATATATTTTTAGCTAAAAGACAGCCCTTCTCGCTGAAGTAATTCTAGTATTTCTTTCTTATTTAACTTTGGAGCATTTAAAGAAGAATACTCCTCATATTTTGCCTTTACAAACCCATCATACTCATAACTCTTAGCCTTATCATTAATACTTGACGGAATTAAAAACATTTCGTCATTACATAACGCCCTTGCAGATTCATCTAGAGTCATAAGTTCTTCGTAAAGCTTTTCTCCTGGTCTAATTCCTATTTCTTTAATTCCTTGTACAAATTTTACACCATAAGTTTTTTCATAATCTTCTATCAATACTTCTGCTAAATCTAAAATATTCAAAGAAGGCATTTTTAATATAAACAACTCTCCACCCCGAGCATATTCCGCAGCTTTTAAAACTAGGTTTGCTGCCTGAGGAATAGACATCATAAATCTTGTCATTCTTCTATCTGTCAAAGTAATTGGTTTGCCACTTCTAATTTGTTCCTTAAATAAAGGTATAACAGAACCTCTTGAACCCATTACATTCCCAAACCTTACACAAGTGAAAACTGTTTTATGTGCACCTTTATAATAATCGGCTGCACTTATTAACTTCTCGGATAATAACTTTGTAGCCCCCATAGTATTCATTGGGTTAACTACTTTATCAGTACTGATAGAAATAACTTTCTTAACTTCATTAGCAAGGGCTGCTTCAATTACATTTTGCCCCCCTATAACATTCGTTTTGACTGCTTCAAACGGGTTATATTCACACGCAGGAACATGCTTTAATGCCGCAGCATGAAAGATATAGTCTACCCCTTCAGTTGCGTACAATAGCCTCTGTTTATCCCTTACATCACCTATCAAATATCTTATATTATCATACTCATGAAGTTCTTGTTGCATAAAAAACTGTTTACTCTCGTCACGACTAAAAATTCTTATAGACTTCGGATTATGCAGTAATAATTGACGAACTATTTCGCTACCTATTGAACCTGTACCGCCAGTAACTAATATTGTTTTATTTTTAAACATCATAATACAACTCTCTCCTAGTATGCTTATTTTTCACCAATGTTCATTTATATTTCGTGAAATTTTAATTGTAACTATTCGGCTCATTACTAGCTAATTTGAAAATAAACAACACGAAGAGGGCATATACCTTCCCAGAAAACAACTTGTTTATGTGGAGGGAGAAAAATCAAATACATTGTAGAAGACACGTTTCTTCTGGTTTTTGTGGTGGACCCCGCTACTTATCAGGCAATACACATGAACAACCTCTTATCCCTGAAAGGTTCCGGAGATATGCTGTTTGACCTTCGCCATCCGTAAATCTCTTTCAACTTGATAATTGTCAAACAGGACATTTGGATCACGAAGAAATCGGACTACGCAGCATAGACAGTCGTTTCAACAAGTTAGCAACTTCTCAATAGACCATGTTTGTATTGCCTTTTTGTCGGAAGAAAGATTGATAAGCAGTACCATTATGAAGAAACGGTTATACATCGTTTCATATTGACGGGTTCGTTATTCGTCCAAACGCCCTCCGATTTGTTCGATTACGTTTTTCATAACGAGAAGCAGATTCATCATGACTTTTGACCAACCAGTTCATAGATATCCTCTAAATTGTAACAGTAACGTTTTACTAACTGTACAACAACTTAAGTCCCCTAATGATACATTGATAGAATTTGTTCTTCCTTTATCATCTTCAAATCCTGTCCATTCGTCATATCACTATGTGGACTGTAACAATAAGATTTTAAAAACCTTCATTAAAACTCCTCTTTTTAACTTTATCTAGTTGGTGGTTGAATAGTTATATAACTTATTTACTCTATTAATAAATATTATTTTTAATATAAATAATGAGGTTGTTGCCAAAAAGTTACTAATAGCAGTACCAGTTATTCCTAATAAAGGAACTAAAATAATATTAAACAAAATAGAAACAATAAGTGAACCCAATGCACTAAACATGATATATTTATCAACTTTCCGAACATATAAAGCATAGTGAGGAATATATGACAATATGTTCATAAAAACTGAAAATAATAATATCCAATAAACATGTAGATTTTTATAGTATATAGCATTATTAGAAAAAAGGAGCACAACTTGAATACCTATAATAGACAAAATTATTAAAAATAGACCTCCTCCGCCCCCAAAAATAGATATTTTTCTCATTATTTTTTTATACTCTGCAAAATCTCCATTCTGATAACTCTTAATTAGTTTAGGATATAGAATAGTAAAAACTCCAGTAACTATAAAGGTTAGAACTGTGTTCGCTATATTAGAGTAGTAAGTATATATTCCTACTTTTTCAGTTCCCTCGAATTTTTTTAATACAACTCTTTCTAAAAAAGGTATTAATTGAATACAAATAGAGGATACTAAGAAAATTAGGGAATTCCATATCCCTGCCTTTATCCATTTCCAATTTATTGGTTGATTTTTTATAACAGACCAATCTAGTTTCTTTAAACCATATAGCGTTAAAATAACACTAAACATTCCACCTAAAAACCATAACAGAAGAATAATATTTAAACTTTGAATTTTTTTATCAAGAAAAACAAATAGTAAAATCAATATATATATCCAAATTCCATTTCTGATGAAAAGTATAACATTTGCGAATAATGGTTTGGACAAAGTTATTAACAGTCTATAACATTCTTGAGATAAATGTTCAGAAACAAGCAACAAATAAAACATTAAAAAATAATTCCAATGGACTAAATTAAAAACAAATAAAAAAAGGCATAATGGCAGTATTACAACATATAAAAATAAATGGAAAATGAACTGGTCTCTGATAAGAATAGGTACCCTGTTTTGAGAACTCTTTAATATCTCCCTAGTATTATAAATATAAAAATCTGCTCCCAAAATATATATTACAACAGATATGCTTACTGTTATGAGACCATAATCTCCTAACTCTTTTGGACCCAAAAACCTAGCTATAAATATTAAAAATATGAATTTGCTTAATAAAGTAGCACTTCTAAGAAGAATAGATAAAATACTCTGTTTAATCAAAGCAAAAACTCCCTTTTGCCCATGGAGCTATATAAATTATCGTTCTAGATGAATGTTGAAGCAGAGGAAGATTATGACGAATCACTGCTTCTGCCTTGTTCCGAAATGCTTTCGTCTACCATTCATACAAAAGGAAACCCGATGCTGTTCTGTCTTCGGCTTTGTTGGCTAGATTTTTCCCATCACCATTTGAAACATCCGGTCTTCTTTGATTCCGCTTAAACACATCCATCAGTGCCCCAAGTCCTCGCTCACACCAGCTGCGTTCTTGTTTGAATCGCTTCGCTAATACGCTCATCGTCGCTTCCGGGCTTCCTCTCGACCGCATTCCAGTCGTGTCTACGTCTTGTTTTTTCAGACAATCCGATATCCCGAAGGCGCCCCTTCAGCTTCTCTAATAGGCAAAGCAGGGCTTTTAAATGTTCTTCTTTCCCTTCGTCTCCAAGCGTCCTGCGACACTGGTGAGCTCCGTGATGACGCCTCCTTCATCGTATTGCACTAATTTTTTTCGTACCGCCTTATATCTAGGGTTTCCTTTCAGAATCTCTTTAATTTCCCATGCCGCATGGAATCGGTCGAGCTGGAAGAAGGTCCGTTTTTCGAAATACTCCCGGCATTCCGTAATCGCAGGTGCTCCTTCTCCCTGATAATCATATAGATGAGTCATCGGATCATAAAACGGCTCTGTCCCCCTGTGAACGTAATGACGTTTGTTCACCAGCAATCCCCGTTTCCCATTTTGTTCCCATCCTTCATGAATCGCCGCAATTTTCTCCTCTTTCCCTTTTTCCGGAAGGACTGCCGCTTCAAGTATAATCCGTCTACCTTGATAAACAGCACTCTTCGCTCTGGAACCAGCGGCAACGATGCTTCCACCTTGAGTTGAAGAAGGTGCTTCCGGATGGTTTCATGGCTAATCACCCGATAGAACAACAGCTTTTCCAACGTATTCGCCGCATGCCGATACGATGGGCCTTTCGCCATCAGTTCAATCGCGATTTGTTCCACTAATGTATTGCATTTCTTCGTCTCCTCAAATTCTAAATAATGATCCAATAAAACAGATAGACGTCTCAGTTTGAAGGTTTTTATAGTAATTGGGTTCTACCGTGATAGATCAAATAAGGTCTCCAGCTCGATCCACCGTTTATCCTTCAACACATAGCACTTCTTGTCTCTTTGCTTGGTGATCCGCTGATCAATCTCTTTCAACTGTTGGACAAGCGCCCCCGCAAAGCGTTGTTGTGATTGTCGAAACAGCTTCCATTCCAACTGTTTCAGAGTTGGCAAAGCAGATAGAGATTTATGCTATTCTGTTGCATAGGGGCTCTCTTACCTCCTTGGGTTTATATTTTTTTGCACTTATCACAATATAGGAAAAGAGACCTTTTTGCGTGTTATTGCTTTCCCCCTTTATCTCATTTCCTTTGATCTCCCCTTCTCGAACAAAAGGGAACAGATTTTCTTCTATAAATATTTTACTTATACTCTCAACAACTCTTTTATTTTACTAACCGTACTCGCCGAATCTCAATTATGTGTGCACATATGGAAATGAATGAGGGAATGGAGTGACCGTCAATCTTTTCATACCACTCAGGAAGAAATTCGGGAATCGGTCATTGTTTTTTGGAATATAGCAGAGATACCGAAAAAAGTACTTCAACGTGCCTTCCAAATTCATTAAGTTGGATTTATATAGTTTTAGTTTGACAGCACAAAGTCTAATTTTTTATCAAAATGGTTTCTCACATTGGAAACTCCTCATGTAATTAGTTTTATTATAACGTCTCTATTTGGTGTGTCTACTGTTTAGACTAACATACACTCCCTTTCTTTCTTGGCCTAATTGTCTAGATATTAAGATAACCAAAACTAGACCTATCGGAAATAATAATAAATTATGAATATTTCCTAACAATAACAAAACCCATCCTTGCCAAGACCAATTTTTACTTATAAATAAAGGAAATAAAATCATCATTAATAATCCTAAAATACCAAAATCAATTAATATTGATAATAAATCGAAATGTAAAGGAATATGCGTACCTGATAACTGAGAAATTAGGTCATAAGAGGCCCCAGGACCAAAACCGATAATATAGTGAATAGGATTAGAATTTAAATAATCTATACCTGTATAAATAAATTTTAATCTTGTCATTGTGCTATCAAATGAATCTTCTCGAATAATTATGGATCCATCCCAAATTCCTTTCGCTATAAAAAATAAAAAGAATATAACGACAATACTTAACAAAAATTTAAAAAAAAGGAGATATTTGTTTTTAGGCATTTTAGAAAGAAAATAAATTAATACAAATAACATTAATACAAATAACGTAGATCGACTGTCAGTTTTATATATCATCCAAACTCCGATAAAAATTAAAAGATAATCAATAATTTTTTTAGGAGTAAAAACCAAATATGTTAGAGCGATTAGCACACAATAAGAAAAAAGTGTTGGACTAGACATAAGAAATCCTGGAAAACGGTCTAATCCTTCGATCATATTTAAAACTGAAAATATAAATGAAATTACAATTATTATTCTGCAAAAAAAACTCAAATCAAACATTTTAGATTGACCAGCCAAAATACTAATCATTATTAGACTAATATATCTAAAAACTTCTTGCATGTCTCCTTGCAGAAACAGTTGAGAAATGGAAATACCTAGAAATGTAGTCCAAAAATAAAGAATAGAACGAAATGAAAGCTGTGATTTATCTAACAGTAAATAATATAAAAACATTAACAAAAAAGCTAATATAGTAATGTATTTATTGTACGATCCTGTTACAGTTCCAACAGGCATATATAAACGCTCCCAAAGCAACATAAACAAAACTAATAATAAAAAATTAGCTAACGTAGTTTTTTTTATCTCAAAACTCAAAAATATTCACCCTTTGCTATGATTTTTGCTCCTAAAGCAAATTAAGTGAACAAAAATAAGAAACAAATTCTTTGGTGAAGATCTAAAATCCTTAAGAATTGTTGTTATGTTAAGGAACAGATACATTAAACAGAAAAAATATGGTTAAAACCTACACAGCTACTTTTCTCTGTTTAAGGCGTTGAACAGCTTCAAATTCACATGGCGGCGATACATAAGAATGAACACTGAATAACTTTTTTCGATTGTAAAACATTTAATGAAATCAATAATCGCTTGTTTCACTTCTTTCCTTGTACGCAAGAGTAAGTATTATAAATCTCTCATTTCGCACCCTAATCGATGAGAAGTGAGGGAATAATCATCCATATATTGTAAGGGGATTCTTCCCAAACACCAATAACGATGGTATATTCCTTTTATCACTATCGCTACTGTTCATACGTCATTTATATAGCATCATACCTCATTTTATTTATTAACTAAACTTCTAGCAATAACATCTAACCTCTGAATAAAATGATCTAAATTAGATTTACTATGGTTACTTCGCATATGCTCTGTATATTCATTGTAGTTTATAATTTTATCTCTTAATTGTTCTATTTCATATATAGTAAGTATTTTACCTTCTTTTTCCAATCTTTTTGAGAATAAGACTTGATGGTCATCTACGTGTTCTCCGTATTGTTTTTGTCTAGGTACAACTATAGGGATTTTATTTAATGATAAAGGAAGCATTATGCTACCAGGACCACCATGAGTGACGACAATTCTCGCTTTTATTGTCTTTTCTACCATATCCTCATAATTATTAAACTTTGAATATTTACAATATTTAGGAATATAATTAGAATACCCTAATTGAATAAAAACTTCCTCTTTAATAATTCCTATTTTTACCAAACCATCAACTTCCTTAATTAGCCTATCAAATTGCTGTTCATGTGTTCCAACGGTTACAAATATCATAGTAATCCTCCCAAAACTTCACCTTTTGGATAAAATTTTTGCTGCTCTGGCCACTGCAGAATAAATTTATCGGTAATAGGATAGACAACCTTTCCAGTAATAGTAGGTAAGTCAATACGGTCATAAACTTCAATATAAATTAACTTACTTCCAAGTAATTTACCAACATAAAAAAAAGGAATAGCAGGTGCAGCTCCAGTTGAAATAATAATATCAGGCTTTTCTTTCAGGAGGATTTTCCATGCTAAAAATGTGTTTCTAATTAAGTTTTTAATATTTCTGTTTGTAGGATGATAGCACCAATATTTTTTTTCATCTCTTAATAGAGATCGACTATCCTGCTTGTCAAATGTCACCCAAAAACGTTCATGTTTTTCCCACCATTTTTTTAATTGGTATAACTGAATAAGATGTCCACCACTTGAACCTACAAGGCAAATTTTCATAATAAAACCCCATTCTCCTAACTTGTGTAAAATACAATATAGTGACGTTTATAAATAAATATTTAACTTATGGTATAACTTTCTATAGTACAGGATACATTTTTAGTGATTAAAATAAAGCAAAAAATTATTAGCCACGATTGCTAAACTTCCAAAAACTTTTTATTATTTGACATTAGAACTATTAACCCACAAGTGATAAAATAAAACAAAGCTACGATTTGAGGAGCATCAATATCTTCAGTAATCATCCAGATATTAATGGAAAAATAAATAACACCTAGATATTTCCACAAAATTCTTTGGAAACTATCTTTTATAAAACTTTTAGCTTTAATCCAATTTAATATAATTGTTAATTGGAAAGTAAGAACACTAATTAACCCTAAAAATCCCGTCTTTAGAAAAATGCTGATATAACTAGAATGAGAACCTATAGGTATTTCTATCCCTGGTACTTCATATTTGACTCCTATACCTAGGATAGGATTATTTAAAGCAGTAGATATAGCTAACAGATATACTTTTTCTCTTAAATTAGTACTCCCTTCCCTAGCTTCTAAGAAAAATTCAAATACTTCCTGTATAAAAAAAACAGTTGGCACAATTAAGATTGATAAAAAACATAGTATAGATAAATTTAAATATAATTTTTTCCCTTTACTCAAACTCAAAGCATGAACAATTAAGAAGGCGAACATAAATGCAACAAATACTGTCCTCGATAAGGAAAAGAATAACGGTATAAACATAATTCCTATTTCTAGAGCAACCTTTAATTTATTCATTTTTACACTTCTATAATATAAAAATGACATTAGCATTATCACTATCATACCCATACCAAGCGCTGTCGGATAAATAAAAAAACCAGAAACTCTTGGCCAAGGATGCCCCGAAAACCAATCTGTTCTTACTATATTTATTAACATTGACCCCTTTATTATATCAAAGTGAAGAGAATCTGGAAGAAACCTCAATAGTAAAGACTCAAACTGCAAAAAGCTATTTCCCTTTTTCCAACATATAATAGAAAAAATACAAAACAAACCTTGAACAATTCCTAAAAATCTAAATACCTGAATGAATTTCATAATTCATAGCCCTTGTCTCCCAATGATTTTGAGAGTTGAAAAAAGAAGCACCTCCCCAAATCTTGTATAATGGTAATAACACGAAAAACATAAAAAGACTGGAGGAGTGCTTCTTATGACCATTATACGACAACCTAGTCTATTTAGCATCCAAGAATTATATGACATGGAACCTACCCAAAAATATGAAGCCATTATTTCTACGATAGATTTAGATGCCATTTACCATGAAGTCACTAAAAAGTCGCGTTTTGGCGCACCTGAAGAGCTGAATTATGCCGCGATGATTATTTCTGTCTTCATTCGATACGTGGAACGAATTCCAACCGTTAAAGACTTAGTTAAACGACTAAATGATGATGTCGTTTTCAAGCTGAATTGTGGATTTCTCGTTTCTGACAATGTCCCTTCTGAAGCATCTTATTCTCGGCTGATAACCAAGTTAAGTGACTCCAACATTCTAGAAAAGGTTCAAGAAAAGGTAATCCTTCAAGCTATTTCAGAGGGTTTCATTATCGATGACACGGTTGCCATCGACGCCACGCACTTTGAAGCCAGGGATCAAGCACCGCCAAAAGAAGAAAAGCCAAAGCCTGAACCTAAAAAGCGTGGACGCAAATCCAAAGAAGAGCGCGAACAATGGCTAAAAGAACAAGCTGAAAAAGAAGCCAATCGACCCCTTTACGATAAAAAGATGGAAGTTCAATTAGATGTTAGCTTAGATGAACTACGTACCGAAGTTCCCCAAGACCCAACGTGGGGGGTGAAGAAGAACTCGGAAGGCAACAATGTTTTTTGGTTTGGATTTAAAGGACACCTAGCTGTCGGAACATCAAGTCAATATATTCTACAGTCCATGTTTTCTTCGGGAAGTCTAAATGACGGTAAGGCGGCGATTCCGTTACTAAAAGGGATTGACGAACGCCTTTCACTTCCATCTTTGCGCTATCAGACCATGGATGCGGGTTATGATTATGAACCAATTTACGAACAGGTACACCGAATGGGCCAACAATCTGTTATTGCGTACAATAAGCGAAACGAAAGGGAACCCATCGGTTTTGATAAATACTTTGCCCCCACTTGTTTTAGAGAGCACTCCTATCGTTATGATAGCTTCGATAAGAAATACGAAACCTTAAAATATACAAGTCCGAAAGAGTGTAAAGAATGTCCACTAGCTAACGAAGGGATTTGCCAAAAGGTTTATAAAGTGAAAATCACGACAGATCTGCGAAGATATACCGCACCAGCGCGTGGTTCACAAGCATGGAAAAACATCTTCAAACGTCGCACCGCTGTAGAACGTGTGAATTCCTATCTTAAGGAGTTCTTTCAGCTTAACAATGTTCGCTATCGTACAGGAAAACGTGCGAAAGTTCACTTTGACATCGTAACACTTGTTTACAACGCTTCAAAACTCGCAGCAGATCGTATTAATGCACAATTGAATCAACAAAATGCTTCATGATTTCTGTTTTTAAAAATACAATTCAGAAATTCTGTATATCTGTGTATTTTTAAAAAGAGCAATTATGAAATTGACTCACCTTAGATAATTGTATAATTTTCTCTTTACCAAAATATAAATTCTGAACTAGTATCATAATTAATAGTCCCATAATCCAGTAACTTAAGTTATAAATGGACCCTATTATTCTCTCAGTTTCTGCTCTAAAAGAATTTATAATAAGAGAGAAGGAATATATTAATATAAAAGAAAATAATAATTTATGGGCAAATGTTACCTTAATTAACCAGATATTCTTTTTGAATTGTAAAATAAAACGTAAAAATAAATACAATACTGTAAAGTGAAAAATTAAAGGTTTTAGTCCTATTAACCACCATAAAGGAATTAATAAAATTACATTTCTTATTGTTTTATGATATTGATCTTGACTCATATGAATATTATTCATCATTTTCCACACCTATAAACTATTCCTCAAGTTTTTAACAATTTGTTGAAATTCATTTAATGTTTCAGGTTCATAAACATTTTTTTTCTTATATATTGTCTTAAACTTATTTACGAATTTCACAAACCTTCTATCCGTCTTCCCAAAAATTTTATATAATAATATAATATCGTGTTCACAATTAAACAATATTTTTGGTGTAAATACAGAAGATGAACTTACTGATATTAAAACCTTATTTTTTATATCTTTAAAATAATTATAATAAATTAATTCCCAAGGAAAATTGCTAGAATTAACATTAATATTAAAACTTTTATACTTATCTTTAGAATCTCTAGGATGTAATTTAATAAGAATCTCATCTCTAGGAAGTATATCGGAAATACTTTTAACAACTTCAAATTCACTTATTAACCTGTTTCCATCAATAGAAAAGCTTTGATCAAAAAATAAATATTTACTACTAACAAAATTACCTTGTTCTTCAAAATTGAATATATGATTTAACAATTTTTGAATATTAATCGAGATTTTTAAGCTAGGGATTTTTTTTAGCTTATGAGACAATTCTCCATTATATAAATTAGGCTGGAACAGATAAATAGCGTTTAGTATATTTGGATTTAAAAACCTCCTGTTTAATACTGTCTTTCCAATAAAGTCTGCATAAAATCTAATGTTGTCAACAATATCATAGTTTCCTAACATATAGGTCAGTGTTCCCTCTTCAACCATATTAATCTCACTAAATTTATTGTTTTTTTTCACTAAATCTGTTATTAATACACTAAAATAACTATAAGTAAATAAAAAAACATTATCGTAATTAAAATCAACAGGATCAGAAATTATTGATTGATATGTTCTAGAAAATAATCCATATATCTTTCTCCACTTTAAAAAACTATCATCATAACTAAGATGTCTATCTGTTACATAATAAACTGCTTTAAATAACTTTTGCTTCTTTAGATTTTTATAAATATCGAACGAATTTTCAAAGTGATTAGATATAAATATCTCGTTATTCTCACCAGAATAGATACTTTGAATTAAATGAATACTCACTATCACATGATACGGTGTACAACATACAAAAGCATTTCTCATGATCTTCAGATTCGTCCTTCCCACCAAAAAATTTAAATATATTAATGTGTTACAAAACGCATAAAGAGAATGCATAAATACACATAAAAACCTACCACCTTAGAAATCATATATAATAATCAACAAAAGTCAAGGATTGGACATGATCATTATGTCCTTTTTGATGAGTAGCCTCACGAATTTAGTCTACCCTTTAGAAGCATTATTTTTAATTATAAGAAAGACCGTATTGTAACAGGAAGACCGTCTACAACAAAAACTCATTATTAAATTTAAAACCTATTTCCCCATTGATTTCTTACAAAAATTAGCACACATCCTGCAGTACTTTTGCTGTTTTTAATAAGCTTGTGGATAAGAAAGCAACGCCTCTTGTCGAGTGACAAGTATTTTAACAATACTTCTTACGACGGTACAGTCACTAAAAAATAACGACCGAATCATGCTTGTAGCGAACTTTGGCTTGTTTTCTTGCCTAGCTTTTGATGCTGAAGCGATTGATATAAATACGGCAATAGGACAATCTTTTGGCAACATTACGAACGTTTTGTCGTTCTTCTTCCACCAAACATTCTGGATATTAGCTTAGTAGTCGATAGATGCGCCGAACGTTTTCGTGTTTCGTTCCGCTTTTTACAAAGTATTTGTGACAGCGATCAAATACAGACGTAAACAATTAAATGACATGAAATAGATCGATGACATAAACGACTTCAGAACACGTCTTTTGAATCGCTTTTTTTCATGGCAGGAGCTAGATCACTGATGACATACTGGCCGTCACCACAACCAATTGAATCGCTTCTATAATACATTTTTCCCGGCACAATGGAGATTACTTGTCCTATCAAAGTATTTCATCACAGCTGTTCCATACCGCGCCCTTTTCGAAAAACAAATTCGTCCACACATACGTGGGAAGTACTCGATGTGGGTACCATGTTCAGAGCATATTGGTAAAATCAACACTCAACCATGATGTAAGCTAATTGTAAAAAATGCGCGACTTCTTGAATAATTTCCTCGATACAAAACTGAACCACTTATCGTTCAAAATGATTCGGTGTCAATACTATGCGCAAGAATCCCTGAATCAGAAACTGTAAACGTGAGAGAACAAGCTCGGCAACGTAGTGAGTTCAATCGAAAACAGATCGATGGAATACGCATAGCCATGAATCCATTGTTGCCGTTTCAATGACATTTTTGTTGTGCGTCCGAAATAATCTGATAATGTGGAGCAGAAGTTCGAAAATCCAGCGATATCCCTGTATTTGTTTACCTTGAATCTGAAATGTTAAAAAACGATCAAATCTTTGATAAACTGAAATTGCAAGCAAATTTTCCTCCTTGATCGTAGATCATGGTTTGGTCATCTTTACCATACAAAAAATTGGAGAATACCTACCAATATCATTGATTTAATGAATATAAACTTCACCTCTACACCACTGTCGAAAGAATCATCTGATCTCATATGTTGACGACAATGAACCGTAATGATGCAGTGGTGACATCAGAATGGCTTGCTTTTGAATCAATAGAAGAAGCGAATTTATACTTGGTGACGATACCGCTGAGACAGTGAAACGGTTCTTCAAACCGCCAATCTTGTTCATTTCCCTCATTAACCGTCACAATAGTGTAGAAGGGAAGGATTCATATGGTCGCATTCTTCCTATCTTCTTAAAAGAAAGGCTAAATTCCACAGCTATGTTTGGATGCTATCGCAAGATTAAACGGATATTTAATGAGTTAAAGATTGTCGTGGGAAAAGCCAAGATGATATAAATTTACTTGTTATTTACTGCATAAGCTATGTTGTACACTTTATGATTTTTACTTTAGTTTTGCAATACCACCTTAATAAGCACTATTTGGTTTAATCATTATTTTAATAGTTTTGAATATAATTTTTATATCATATAACAGTGATCTTTCTCGAATATACTTTAAGTCTAACTCAACCATTTCAGCAAATCCCAAATCATTTCTCCCACTCACTTGCCAAAGTCCTGTACACCCTGGTGTAACAAGTAACCGTTGTTTATCATATTCCGTATATTGTGCAACCTCTCTAGGCAAAGGTGGCCTTGGCCCTACCAAACTCATTTCCCCTTTTAATACATTCCAAAGCTGCGGAAGTTCATCAATACTTGTTTTTCGTATAAGTTTTCCGATTCTCGTAACACGTGGATCTTCCTTCATTTTAAACATCGCACCGGATACTTCGTTATATTTTAATAGATCATTTAGTCGTTCTTCCGCATCTACAACCATCGATCGGAATTTATACATATAAAAATTTTTGCCGTCTTTGCCGATGCGTATTTGCTTGAAGAACACAGGACCTTTTGGATCTTCAAGTTTGATACAAATAGCTACAATGATAAAAACAGGTAATAACAGTATAATTCCGAGAAACGCTCCCAATAAATCCATCATTCGTTTGGCAAATAAATAGCTTTTTCTCTCGTTAACCGCTGTTTTGTCAATGAATAATAGCTGCTGATTTGTATCCTCTTGATTAGATGCTTTCACAAAGGCCAAATCGACTCACCCTTTTTCTCTATTTTGTTATCCTTTCCTCTTTTATCAACTCTTCCATAAACTGAATCAACTCTTGCTTTAGTTCTTCGTTTTTCATCGCAAACTCAATCGTCGTCTTAATAAATCCGATCTTTTCCCCAACATCATACCGTTTTCCTTCGAAGTTGTAGGCGAATACCCGCTGAATTTCGTTTAGTTTTTGGATGGCGTCTGTTAATTGGATTTCGCCGCCAGCTCCGATTTTTTGTTCTTCTAAAAACCGGAAAATTTCAGGCGTTAGTATGTACCGTCCCATGATGGCGAGGTTGGATGGCGCTGTTCCTTTTGCCGGCTTTTCGACGAAGTTTTTGACTTCGTATCGGCGGCCCGTTTGTTCGAGCGGCTCGATGATGCCGTAGCGGTGTGTTTCTTCTTCAGGAACAGGCTGTACGCCGATGATCGATGCTCCCGTTTTTCCATATTCGTCCATTAGCTGTTTTAAGCAAGGCTTGTCCGCCTGCACGATGTCATCTCCAAGAAGTACAGCAAACGGTTCGTCGCCGATGAATTTTCGGGCGCACCAGACAGCATGTCCAAGCCCTTTTGGTTCTTTTTGCCGTATGTAATGAATATCTACTTTGGAAGATTGGCGCACTTTTTCCAAGAGATCATATTTTTCTTTTTCCACTAAATTGTGTTCAAGCTCAAAGTTGTTGTCAAAATGATCTTCGATCGCTCTTTTTCCTTTTCCGGTGACGATGATGATGTCCTCAATTCCGGATTCGATCGCTTCCTCTACTATGTATTGAATCGTCGGTTTATCAACGATCGGCAGCATTTCTTTCGGCATCGCTTTCGTTGCAGGCAAAAATCTTGTTCCGAGCCCCGCAGCTGGTATGATGGCTTTCCTCACTTTTTTCAATATACTCACTCACTTCCCTTTGTACTTTTTGTTTATACGAACCTACGTATAATCTATTCATCAATAGAGCATACGTAGATACATATCGGTTTTGAAAAAAAATAACCACTTGATGTCGTTCCCAGTGGTTTTCCAGTTCACTTCTTAGTTTTAACATTATTTGTTAAAATACACCAACCATAGCTCTCCCTAGTTCAGTAATTGTTTTGCTTTCAATTCTGTATGTTTTTCAGGCATCTCATTTATTATCAAAGCTTAATATCCTTTTGAGCAAGTTTTTATCAAAAATTTTTTTCTTATGTATTACGATGCTTCATTCCTCGCCGTTTTCTATTTTTTGCACTTGTTCCACACTTATTAATCGTTAAATACCATCATGAATTAGTATTATCCTTCCTTATAAGACAGCCGAAGGATACTTTGACAGCTGCTCATTCATTTTGGCACCCATTAATAATTTCTTTTGTTAAATAAACCGGGCATCTAACCCGCCCTCACACCGCACCATCGACGACTAGCGTCTAAGGTGTCCTTTTGGAAGCACCCACAGTGCGGCCGAGTGCCTCTATTGATAAAGGTAAAGAGACATCACCTTTAAAAAAATTCTAAAAAACAATATATAGAAAAGGCGCTAATAGCCATTCAATATTTTGTAATTTAGAAAATTCCAAAAAACTTCTTTTTTTTGATGCGCTCGGGCGGTTCTTTGTAAATCGCTTCGTTTCGAATGACGCAGTCGGCGTTTTCTTTGAAATATTCGACCGCATCTATGCCAAATTGTTCTTCCACTTCCGCAAAAGCTTCCTGCATGTGAAAGCTCCTATACTTCAAATCGTGCGCATCTGAAGCAATAAAATGAACAAGATTGGAATTTAGCAACTCGAAAGAAAATTTTTTAATTTTGCTGCCAAACGTTCCCGTAATGCTTGCTGCTGTCAGCTGCGCTGTTGCCCCTTGCTTTACAAGCTTGTACAAAAGGTCGGGATTTTGCGCAATTTCGCTGTTTCTCTCTGGATGGGCAATGATCGGATTCAGCCCGGCCATTAGCATATCAAATATCAACCGTTCTGCATATCTTGGCACATGGTTTGAAGGAAACTCAATTAAAATATAGTTTGACTGATTTAAACCGCCGCAGTTCCCAGCCGAAAAGTCTTCAAGCAGTTCCCCGTACAGCCGGATCTCTTGGCCGGGAACAACTGTAAGCGGAATTCCTTCCTGTTTCAATGTTTCATTCAATTTTTCTGTCTTTTCTTTAACGAAGCTCCATTCATTGTCAAACTTCCCGTTTTTATGGTGCGGTGTAGCGGTAATGACCGAAATCCCTTGACCGACAGCCGCTCGCGCCATTTCGATACTTTCCGTCAAATGCTTCGCTCCATCGTCCACTTCCGGCAATATATGACAGTGCAGATCAATCATCATACGACACCATCCTTCAAATCACGGAAAAAAATCAGATATTATCATTTTAAACAAGTAGACTGTTTTTTTCAAAGAAAAATAGGAAAAAATACCTAATTTTTCCCGCCGTAATAATAGTAATAATGGCTGTCTTTCTGCGGCTTGCCGTTTAATACAACTCCTAGCAGCTTGCTTTTTGCCGACAACAATGATTCTTTTCCTTTTAACGCTGCTTCTCTCTCCGTTTTTCCGCTTGCCACCACCATGATCGACGCATCGACTTGATTAGCCAAAATTTGCGCATCCGCTACCGCTAAAAGAGGCGGAGAATCAATAATCACAATGTCGTAATGATCATAAGCTTCTTTGAGCAGCTCCACCATGCTTCTCGATGACAAAAGCTCGGCTGGATTCGGAGGAATCGGTCCGCTCGTTAAAACGTCCAAATGATCAACTTCACTTACCGACACAGCTTCCTGTAAAGTCGCATTTCTTAACAGCACACTCGTCAATCCGTGAATGTTTTGCAGCCGGAATGTATAATGAACTGTCGGTTTGCGCAAATCGGCGTCAATTAACAGCACCTGCTTCCCTTGCTGAGCAAATACAACAGCCAAGTTTGCCGCCGTTGTCGACTTCCCTTCTCCAGGGCCAGTTGATGTAATCATGATCGAACGAATTTCATGGTCCACAGATGAAAATTGAATGTTTGTCCGAATCGTCCGGTACTGTTCAGAGATCGGCGACTTCGGGTTGAGCGCCGTGATCAATGTGCGCTGTTTTTGCTTCATTCCTTTCGTTCTAGGCGCCATACGTCTCTCCCCTTACTCTCGATTTTTTGACAGCTTGATTCACAGCCGAGCTGTTCATTTCATTGTCCATTTCAGAAATTGCCCCAAGCACTGGAAGCTCCAAAAGCTTCTCAATATCCTGCTCCGTCTTTACCGTGTTGTCAAGATACTCAAGTAAAAACGCAAGTCCGACGCCGGCCATCAATCCGACAACAAACGCAATCGCCATATTTAACACAGGCTTCGGCTTGACAGGGGAAGCATTCTCTTTCACTTCCGCTTTCGACAAAATGTTGACGTTGTCAACGTTCATAATATTTTTAATTTCCTTTTGAAAAACGCCTGCAACCGTGTTGGCAATATTTGCTGCGTGATTCGGGTCAGGATCTTGAACGGAAATGTTGACGACCTGCGAGTCCTTTTCGCTTCCGACTGTAATTTTTTCATTTAATTCGTCGACCGTCTCGTTTAAACCCAGCTCTTCAATCACCAGTTCCAAAATTCTTGGGCTTTTAATAATGACATTGTATGTATTGATGAGCTGCAAATTCGTTTGAATTTCGTTGTATTGAAAAGCGGCTTGGTCATCCTTCGTTTGGTTGACTAAAATTTGGGTGGAAGCTTGATATATCGGCGTCATAAAAAAATAGCTGACAATGCCGCTTGCCGCTGTTGCAATCGCCGTAATGAGAATAATTAAGCTGATCCGTTTTTTCAATGTATCCAATATCTCTTTTAAACTAATTGTTTCTTCCATGTTTACCTCCGTTGCAAAAAATGTCATTACCTATAAATTTATTATAATATTAAATTCTTCCAACATCTAGTTGATTCGACAATTTTTATAGAGAATTTTGTCCTTTTTCAGAAAAAAGCGTAAGGAGGCGAATCGCTTCAATTCACCTCCTTACACTTTCTTCCTACATCGTATTCAGCAAAATTGCGGCAGCCACCCCAATGGCAACAGCAAAAACCGGAAAAGCGATATAAAGGCACATTTTTTTAATTTTTCTTCTTGCCTCGATTTCTTCCGGCGTCAACCATTGACCCTTCAACCCTTCACCCTCCCCTTCCCCTGATGCGCTTCTCCTAGCAAATACCAAGAAAGCGTCATCAAAAACTTCACAAATCCTTACAAAAATAATATGAAGTAAGAACTACAATACCCATATCGGTCAGCCGCCTTATGATGTTTACAGGAAAAAAGGCTTATTTTTAGTTCGGAGGAGATAGAACAATCAAACGTTCCCTAGCTTTTAAAACATGCAGAATGAAAGGAGATGTCAGATAAGTCACTTAAAATAAATCAAGTAGAGAAAAACAAACCTTTTTTCTCTACTTGATTTCGTATATTTCTATTTTTGTTTGAAAGTATCTGGCGGATGCCAGCTACTTTCAGTATGTTGCGGGATAATGCCACAATCCCACAGCTATGATACATACACCTTTTTAATCTCATGTTCAAGCTGTTTTAACAATTCTTTCGTTGTGACATGTTCGTTCGTTTCACCTTGCATATACGCATTAAGGAGAATTTTCAGAAATTCGTCCTGGATTTTCTTTGTCTCTTCCATTCTGAAAAATTTCCTTTCTTCATATTTTTACAAAAATAAACAGCAAGATATGACAATTATACTAACATCAAATCAAAGTTGCAATAGTTTACTAGACAAGAATCGTGTTCAATTTCGCATTTTGCGCTATAATCGTAAGGAACGTGTTGCCTATAAACGACAAAGGAGCGAACTTCTCATGCCTTCCCATATATTCGATAAAGAATTAGTGCTTCATTGTTCAGAACAAGTGATAAACATGCTTTCCCCTGAAACAGAGGAACACCGTGAGTGGATAAAAAAAGGGTTTCTTTTATATAGACAAGGAAACGTGTTTAATGTCAAGCAGGAAGGAATATTTATTTCGGCGGCTGTTGAGGACGTAGAGCGCGCATATGTCAAGCTTGATTTGGAATATTTTCAGCTGTCAAGCTGCTCCTGTTCTAATGAGTTTCCATGCCGTCATCTCATTGCTGTTTTTTTATATATTTATGCATTTACAGACGATCTCGGTAATTTTTTTAGCAAATGGAAAGAAAATCCAAACAAAAAACTTGCCATGTGGAAGGAGGAAGGCTTGATTCAAAAAGGAATGAAGCCGAGTGAACAATCGGCCGAAGATTGGGCGGAGCTTTTTAAAGCCGAACTGGACAATGTCGAAACGCTCTTCGGTACACAAAGAATTCACGCGATTTGGTATAAAGTGTATCCGCTTCTGAAAAAGAAGGAGCCTGAAAACCGAGAATTAAAACCTCTCTACCATATCATGCTGGCAAGTAGTCTGCTTGTTGAAATTTGCCGTTTTTGCCATCAAAACGAAACAAATACAAATTCGCCAGCTCTTTTCCAGTATGCTGCTCAGGTGATAGAAGAATTGCAGCTTGAGATCATTGAACATGTAAAGCAAATCAAAACAACGCCTTTACCTTTTTCCGCTGATCCCATTTTACATGACATGAGGGATCACATCCGCGAGCTTTTGTTTTGCGGCAAAGCTTTTCTTTACGAGCGAGTCGTTATTTACCGGATCATCTGGGAGTATTTATTGAACCGAAAAAAGTGGATAGAAGAAGAGCGGACGATGCTTGAACATCGAAAAGATGATGAAATGAAAAAAGGCGGTTTGTTCATTCTTGAATGCGAACTCGCTATTTTCCATTTTGATTTTTTGGACAAAAACGATGACCGCATCATCCATTATTTGAACGAAACTGAGCTTCCACTTTTGCCGTTATTGTTTGATTGGATTATATCGATGAATAAAAGAAAAGAATTTAAACGGTTCCGAAAATGGGTTCCGGTAATTCTTGATCAAGCCAATTTGTATATTCAAGTAGAATATTTTTACGATCGACAAGAAACGATATATTATTTATTAAATGAGTTTGAACATTACCGTGCTCAAGCTGGGGATGACGAGACGTTCGAACACGCTTGCCGAAAGCTTCTTCCGTACAGCTATGCAGTTTATCATGAATATTTAATAGAAAAAGGCCTGTTTCATACATGGGCGGAGCTTCAGCTTTCGATCGGTTTCTCTCTAGATGATGTAGAGAGCCGGCTTCTTACTGTCATTGAAAAAAAAGCACCCGGTGTGCTGCTTCCCCTATTGCATCAAGAAATTGCCGGCAAAATCGCTGCAAAAAACCGATCAAGCTACAAAGACGCTGTGAAATATTTAAAAAGGCTGAAACGCGTTTATAAAAAAATGGGCGATATGGACACTTGGGAACACTATTTTCAGCATATTACGAGCGAGTATAAACGCCTTCGCGCTTTTCAAGAGGAGCTCGTAAAAGGAAAATTGATGTAATACACAGCTTAAAGATCAAAAGTATTCAACAGAAAAGGAAGTGGGGACATGTTCACCACAACTAGTCTTGTGATTTGTGCTGAGAAAATCGGAGATCATCAATACAGCATTTGGTGTACAGATGAAGCTGGCACCTTTCTTTCGCTTAAACAATGGCAGCAATACGCATTTATTTGGCATACTTCTTCCTTTTATGGCACCGATTTGCGTGTATCAGACAATTGTATTCTGCTTTCGCCATGGCAGGCGGTCGAATTTTTTGCCAAACAACCTGTCAACTCTTTGCTCAATATTTCCTTTTCTAGCGATCTTGACCAGACATCGCAAACAGCTGAACTGATTTTTCAGCTTGTTCAGACCGGTAACTTCATGCCTGACTATTCATCTTGGCAAAAAGGAAAGCTGGGCTGGAAGCCGAAGGATCAAACGGCGAAGGAATTTGATCTTCCATGGTTTTCCGCTGCCGTTTCTGACCTTTTGGAAAGAAGCGCAGGAGCGAAACGTGCTTGGGATCAGCTTGTCGAAACATATCCTTTGCTTACATCATTTGAAGGGCATTTTCTTGATGAACAGGACTGGCTTGAGAAAATAGGCTGGCGATTAAACGATCGGCCGTTTCAAATCGGCTTCCGTCTAAATGAACCTGAACAGGATGGCGGCATTTGGAAGATGGAAATGTTTTTGCGTGATCAAACAGACAAAAATTCTTTGCTTTTATACAAAGGGAAAAGCTCGCTGCCGGCTAAATGGCGGAAATATACGGACACAATTGAGCGTGAACAGCAGCGCCTTACTGCAATCGTCCCATGGCTTGCATTTGAAAATGGAGAAGCTCTATTAAGCGAACAGGAGGCGTGGCGTTTTTTATTTGAAGCAAGCGAAACATTCATCAAATCAGGCATCGAGATTCTTTTGCCATCTTGGTGGCAGGCGGTGAAGCAATCGAGCCTGGCATTGAAAGCGCATGTGAATACCGTCCCGAAAGGAAGATCGTTTGTCGGGATGAATTCCCTCATCGACTTTAATTGGCGGATCGCAACAAACGGCGTGGAGCTGACCGAAGAAGAATTTGAACAACTGGTTGAGCAAAAACGGCGGCTCGTTAACATACGGGGAAAATGGATCATGCTTGATCCGTCAATGATCGAACAGATGAAGAAAATGCTGAAGCGTGCAGAAAAAGAGGGTCTCCACATTTTTGATATATTAGAACAAGAATTTGGACGAAATCACGAGGAGGGGGACGAGCCAGAGCGTCCATTTGCTGGGATCGAAATCAAATTGAACAGCACATTAAAAAAAATGGTGAAACAGCTGGGTGAGCTTTCGGAAATTCCTTCGGTAAGCCTGCCGAAACATTTCACCGGAACCCTCCGCCCTTATCAAAAACAAGGCGTGGATTGGCTGCTGTTTTTGCGTCGTTTCGGATTTGGCGCATGTTTAGCAGATGATATGGGGCTCGGGAAAACAGTACAAATGATCGCTTATTTTCAATATGTGAAAGAACGGGAGAAGCCGGAAACGCCCGCACTGATCATCGTGCCGACGTCCGTGCTCGGCAATTGGCAAAAGGAAATAGAAAAATTCGCTCCTCAATTAAACGTTTATTTACATTACGGCCAGAATCGGAAAAAAGGCGAAGCGTTTCAAAAAAAGGTTTTGTGCTCCGATATTGTTTTGACGTCATACGGCTTGAGCCACGTAGATTTTGACGAACTTTCTTCTGTTCATTGGTCCAGCCTCTGCATCGATGAAGCGCAAAATATTAAAAACGCCCATACGAAACAATCGCGATCTATCCGGAAATTGAACAGCCATCAGCGCATTGCGCTGACAGGAACGCCGATAGAAAACCGTTTGACGGAGCTTTGGGCCATTTTTGATTTTATCAATAAAGGTCTTTTAGGAAGCCTTCACCAATTTCAGAAGCAATATGTGCTTCCGATCGAAAAAGGGGAAAAACCGGACAAAATTCAAAAACTGCGCAGCATGATCAGGCCGTTTCTGCTTCGAAGAACAAAACGCGATGAGCATGTTGCCCTGAATTTACCGGAAAAACAAGAACAAAAGGAGTACGTGCCGCTCACCGTCGAGCAGGCATCATTATATGAACAGCTTGTCAAAGACACATTTGATGAAGTTATGAAAGCGGACGGCTTCGAGCGGAAAGCGCTCATTTTAAAAATGCTGGGCAAGCTGAAACAAATTTGCAATCACCCCGCTCTTTATTTGAAGGAAGAGGCTTCTTCTCCTCTTCAAGGCCGGTCTCATAAAATCGATAAGCTGCTTGAATTAGTTGAAGCTATTTTGGATCAAGACGAAAGCTGTTTAATTTTTACACAATACATTCAAATGGGAAAAATGCTGCAAAACTTGCTTGAAAAAACATTTAAAATAGACGTTTTATTTTTGCACGGAGGCTTATCCAAAACAGAAAGGGACAAACTTGTCGAGACGTTTCAAAATGGAGGCAGCCGCTTGTTTATTTTGTCGCTGAAAGCCGGAGGCACAGGATTAAATTTGACAGCCGCCAATCACGTTATCCATTTTGACCGTTGGTGGAACCCGGCCGTTGAAAACCAGGCAACCGACCGCGCCTACCGCATCGGCCAAAAGCGGTTTGTTCACGTGCATAAACTGATTACCACCGGCACAATTGAAGAAAAAATCGACGACATGATCGAGAAAAAACAAGCATTAAACGAAGAGCTGATCCAAAGCGACAACTGGATCACCGAACTTTCCACAGAAGAATTGAAGGACTTAATTGCACTCAGAAATGAAGAAAGACGATAAAGCGTGTCTGAATCGATCGAAAACGACTGAGGAATAAAAAAGAGATAAAGTGTTAAGGTTTTTTTAAATGTAAAGCTTTTTAAAAAGTGACCGTGTCTACTTTAGCGACTTCTTTTGTCAAAGTTTGAAAGCAAAGGGATTATTCCATTCTTAAGCTGTTAAAAAAGGAGGGAATCTTCTTGGCAAAAAAAGATTCTAAAACGGAAACACATGCCCCGGAATGGGAAAAACTTTATGAAGAATTAATAAAAGCTGCAAATAAATAAGAACTCTTTTAACTACTCTTTTTGGGAGTGAGCAGCGGAGTCTATACACCACAAAAAAAGATCTGGGAGTCTTATCAATTTTAATGAGGCTGAGGCAAAGACCGGAAGCTGGAAGCAGTCTCGACGAAACAGCATAAATACATTAAAAGGAAGCCAAGAATGGAGCGGTTGAAGCTTTTATAAAATGAAGCATCATTTTCATCTCTAAAAAATTTGAACAAAATGGATCAAAACGTCATTTCTAAAAAACGGCTGTTGCCTTTCATTAGCTGATAATTCCTTTCCTCTCAACAAAACAGCCAGCCTCAAAAAAACGGCTGGCCAAAGGTTGAGGGAGCTTTTAGGGGATGCCTTGTGATTTTTTCTTTTCACTGGAAGGAAAAAAGCGGACGACTTAGCTAACGGAAGTCCATTTTCGATTTGAGTCAAAAGGTGGACTTTTCTTCTCATAAGATTGATTTTCGTTTCTTCTGCGGAATCAAAAGCAAACATGCCTTATTTTGCTGAGGACAGAAGGGTTGTTGTTCCTCTAAAGTCAGACTTACTTTGCCTCAGGCTGTCCAGATGCGGATTCCGGATCGAAAAGCTCTCTTGCCCGTATTCTTTGCGGCGGAGTGCCCATAAATCGAACGGAATCCGCAACAACTTCTGTTACGTACACTTTTTTGCCCTCGCTGTTTTCATAGTTGCGCGTTTGAATTCTTCCGATTACGCCAACGATCGATCCTTTCCGGCAGTAATTTGCAGTATTTTCAGCTGTTCGTCTCCAAAGTGTACAATGAACAAAATCTGTGTCGATTTCCCCTGCCGCATTGCGAAAGTTGCGGCTCACAGCCAGCGTAATATTGGCAACAGGAGCCCCTTCACTTGTATAGCGGATTTCAGGATCTTTCGTTAATCGACCGACGAGCGTCACATGGTTGATCACATCATCCCTCCCTTCTCGTAATGTGCACCCTTATTGTAGCTGAAGTTAAAAAAATAGAAAAATGTCTATTTTTAGATTTTTCCGTCTTTAACAACGTTGATTTTCTCATTTTCCTATAGCTATTTTTCGAAAATAAACAACGATTTATTAATTTTCGCGATTTTTCATATTTTTTGTCGCAATGAAGGAAAAATGATTCGACCCATAGATGTGTATGTTCTGCAAGAGCCTTGAGAAGATTGGAGAAGATTTCATTTGCTCATCGATGATTTCTTCTTTATAGCGAAGAGTTGTGTGGTCGTATGTAAACAATTGAACATAAAACTGCTTTTCTTGCATACCAAACATTACCCGCAATATTGACAATTTATCCTCCATTTGAAAATATACATCAATTACCGCATCGCTCGGGATTTGAAAATAATGATAGCTAAGCTCATTTTCGGAAAAATCGCCAATCCTCAACATCATGAATTCCTTATTTCTAGTTCTATTTTCATGACCGCGGATAATATGAATTTTTTTGAGTTTATATTTCGTCATCAAATCCCCCCTTAGGCCTTTTTAAAAAAAGTATAATCCTTAATGTCAAAATTATCTATATTTACGAAATATTTGTAATATATGTATTTTAGTTCATTTTTCCTATAAAATGTCGAAAATTCTCCTTATCTCTTGTATTTTCTTCATTTTTCAATTTCGTTCTAATACTGAACGTTTATTTTATTGATCTTATTACGATCTGACGATGCCTTCTTTTTCCTTTACCATATTTTTTAATGGTATGGAAAAGTTGGTGGAATCGTGAACGCACAGCAAAAATTTCAAATGAATATGAAATTTTTCCGAAAAGAAAAAGGATGGACTCAGAAGCAGCTGGCCGAAAAATTGAATATGACAAGATCAGTAATCAGCAAATTGGAAACTGGAGTGCAGCAGCCTAGTCTGGAGCAGCTTGTTTCGATTAGTGAAGCACTCGAAATCAGCATTGATCATCTAGTTGGTCAAGGCGGTACCCCGAGCATGTTGGCAGAAGTGCTTGAACCGTATCGGTCAGAAAAACATTTGGAGGAAGTAATTGACTTTTTAATAAAACATCCCAATTTATACGATGCGATTAAAAAATTAGCGAAAACGAATCATAATCAACAGCAATTATCCCAGTATGTTGCTACGATGATTCATGAACTGTTGAAAATCGAGTAAAGGCTGACTTTTGTCAAGCCTTTTTTATTTTATGTTATAATAAAGCATAAACTCTAGTTGGGGGCCTTGAACCATGAAAACCTTTAAGCTTGTCGAATTGAAAGTTGAGAGGAAAGATCAGGAAAACCGCATCGAAAATTTACCTCTTGCTGATGGGCTGATCATTAATAAAGAGGACGGCGAAAATTCGTGGTTAATTGAGGCGCTTCTTTCTAAACAGTTTCGTCCTTATTTTGAACATCATTTGCAAAATAATGATGAACTCAAGCTTTTAGCCACGATTACTAAAAAAAATAACAGACCCGCTCATATCATTGCAAAAATTCGTTCGATCACTATGTTAAAGGATCATATTTCTGTCCTATTTGACGGCAGAATTTATAATAACCGAACTTCCAAACAGGAAGCAGAAATGGTCCTCAGAGAACTAATTTCAAAAGGTCTATCCGGACAAGAGCTGCTGGAGGCATTTAGTAAAGCAATCAATAAAATCAATGATCCGAAAGTAAAATCCCGATTTAAAAAAAATTGAATAGTCCTCCATGAAAAAGGATAGTCATGCGTATTTAATGAGAAAGCCAACAAAAATCCTTGGACCAGATTTGCCTAGATGAAACCGCAGATGCTCCACATCTAATCAATTTTAACTTAAATCAGTTATGAGACACCTCATTTAACTCCTAAAAATAAAATAGAAGGCACAGACGGCCTTCTTCAATTATTGATTTTCTTGTTCTTCGTTGTTTTCGTCATTATTATCGTTAGCAGTATCATCTTGATTGTTATCAGCACCTTCTTCATCATCCGGTGGCAATTCTTCATCTAAAGTATTCCCGTTATTGTCTTCATCTGTTGGACCTGTATTTTCTTCTGTATCGTTATTATTGTCCGGAGGGACCTCATCATTCGTATTGCACCCTGTCACCACCATCAACGCCATTAGCATGCTAAATAACATGTACATCCATTTCTTTTTCATATGATTGCTCCTTTCTTATTGTTATACGTTCTTAACATGCCCAAGTATTTTTAACACATTCAACAAATTTTTCTAAAACACAGATTGAATTTTTCAACCTTCAGTATATGATGACATAGATTGAAGAAAGGATAAGAAGAAATATTCGTAAAAGAACGATTTCGAAAATAAACTTTTGCAATCCAACATTTTCATATCCAAATGTAAGAGAAAACACTTTAGAAGGGCTCATAATCGGGGAAAAACAAACGAAAGCCATATTTTCAACATCAGAAGAAATAAAAAATGAAGATATAGAGATGAATACACCGTACTGGAGCACATCGAAAATTTTGGGAGAGAATACAGAAAGAAGATCTTTTAAGATGCAAGTACATTCAAATTGAGGTCAATACAACAGACTTCTTGAACTTATGAAAAAAGCGGCAGTCTAATGTGCTTATTTAATAAAAAACAGATGCCATTTGAAGGCACCCGTTTATTTCACAGCAAATGTTAATTCAGCTTCACAAGCGATTTCGTCATCAACCTTTGCAATTCCTTTTGCTTTTCCGATCGGACCCCGCTGTGCGATCATTTCCACTTCCAGTTTTAGTTGATCCCCGGGGCGTACTTGTCTTTTAAAACGGCATTTATCAATGCCAGCAAAAAGAGGGAGCTTCCCTTTATATTCTTCTTTTTTCATCATGGCAACGCCGCCTACTTGAGCCAGTGCTTCAACGATCAAAACGCCTGGCATAACCGGATAATCCGGATAATGTCCGTTAAAAAACGGTTCATTAATTGTGACATTTTTGATGCCGACCGCCCGCTTGCCTTCCTCTAATTCAACAACTCGATCGACTAGCAAAAACGGATATCGATGTGGTATGATCTCTTTTATTTGCTGAATATCCAACATGAAGATGCCTCCTTAAGGATTAAAACGATAGTCTGTTTCCGCAGCTTTTTATGGCTCTAATAAACGATTTATGCCCCATTTTTTCGTCTCCCGATCTCCGGCATGTGAGCAATGCATCAGCTCGTTTCTTAGAACCAGTCTTGCAGAAGATCTTAACAAGGAGGAAAATTCCCCCAGCCTTTCATCAAGTATATTAGAATTACGCGTCCTTTTCAACAAGATCTATGATGTGCTGCCATGTAGACGGTTTAAGTGCATCTAGTGGACGTCCGTCCCCCAACACTCCATATCCGATTATCGCACCGATGGCCATGCTGATGACCATTCCAAAAACAAGTAAAATGAGACGAAGCCAAATTGGAATAAGCCGGACTCGTGTGCGCGTTTTTCTCTTGACTCCGTCCTCTTTTTTCGCTTTTTTCCGTTCTTCCCTTGTTAAAATATCAACTTTTTCCTGAGCAGCCATCATAAAAACTCCCTTAAAAAAATAACAAGTTTTAAAAAGCTGATACAGCAGCTTCTTTTAAGGTCAAAGATCAAAAAGACCTATTTCTATATTCACGGTGAACTACCCCGTTTAAGGCTAGAGGTAAAACTTGTTAAATTGAATTTTTGCCGATTTTCAACTGTTCAACACAATTGCAGAAATCGCCCTATTACCTCACGGTGTTGATTAGTCCAAGCATTTGATCGCCGATCGTAATTGACCGGGCATTTAATTGGTAGGAGCGTTGTGCGATCATTAAGTCTGTAATTTCTTGAGTCAGGTCGACATTTGAGCTTTCTAGAGCCCCTTGCCGCATGCCGATTTCCGTCCGCAAATCCCCTTCCAAATTCGTCAGCACATCTGTGATGGGCACGTTTCCTAATTGCTGTAAGCCGTATATATTATTGCCGAGTGAAATCATCATGCTCGGACGGTCTACTCTGACAACTCCAAGATTAACCGTTTGCGGCAGTTCTCCTTCATTCCGTGACGCTGCTGAAAGCGTCCCGTTTGCAGAAATGACAATCTCGCGAATATCTCCGTCCAAGTAAATCGGATTTTGATTTTCATCAAGCACGCGGTAGCCGTCTTTCGTCACAAGCATAAGGCGGTTCGTACCATCGTTTGCAGGAGATAAATAAAGAGCACCGTCTCTTGTATACCGGACCTCGCCGTCTACTTCCACTTGTAAAAACTGATCCTTGTGTAAAAGCGCAACATCTAGCTCTCTGCCTGTCGTTTTAATAGCGCCTTGATGAAAGACAAGCTGTTTATCCAGTCTGGCGCCGACGCCAAGACGAAGGCCGTAATCAGTCAATCTGCCTGTTTCTTTTTGAAGATCCGGCTGATTGTTCAGCTCTTGTCTCATCAATTCGTGAAAGGTTGTGCTCGTTTTTTTATAACCGTTTGTATCGATATTCGCTAAGTTATGACCGATTGCATCCAATTGCTGCTGTAACTGATTCATCGTATTAGTCGCTGTAATCATTGAGCGGAGCATTTACAACACCTCTTTGTCAGCCGATGCGGCCGATTTCATTGACTGCTTTGTCCATACTTCTGTCATATGCTTGCAGCACCTTCTGATTTGCTTCAAAAGAACGATAGGCTGTCAGCATATCCGTATAAGCCCTTGCAACATCAACGTTGGAACGTTCAATATATCCTTGGCGCAGCACATATTGCACATTGCCGTTTCCAATTGCACTTGGCAGCTCTGTTCCGTCAGCCGTTCGAAACAAGCCGTTCCCTTCATTGACAAGATTGCGGACATCATCTTCAAACCGAATGTCGATCGTTTGACCTGTGTATTGTCCGTTTTCCAGAACTTCTCCTTCAGGCGTAATAGTAAAATCGTTTCCTTCAATAATAATCGGCGTTCCGGCTACAGACAGGACAGGGTTCCCTGCCATTGTCAGGCGGCCTTGCTCATCAATCGTAAAGTGGCCGTTTCTCGTATATTTCACTTCACCATTTCCCGTTTCAACAGCAAAAAAGAGAGTGCCTTTTAAATTCGTTTCTTCATGAATTGGAACCGCTTCTTCCACTAAAGCTACATCAGTCGGCAAATCAGTTGCACGGATATCCCCTTGGGTAAATAGTGGAATCAATTCTTGCATATAAACGCCTGTATTGACAGATCCAACTTCCGAAATATTTGTCACACCGTTTTTTGTTTCAATTTTTGACAAAAGCATTTCCGGAAAAGCCCGTATTGCAGCCCGGTCAGATTTATATCCCGGCGTGTTAGCGTTGGCTATATTGTTTGAAAGCATTTCCGCATGGCGCTGCTGTGTGAGCATTCCTGCTGCAGCTGTATAGAATCCTCGAAGCATGATTTTTCACCCCATCCAACAAATCCGACATGTTCTCCTAATTTTATATTATAAAGGACTTTTCGATGATTCTCATTACAATTTTTTTATTATCTTATAGGTAAAAGATCACAATTTTCTGATAGGTCTTTTATCTTCCGTCTCCTTTCCAAACTGTTCATAAAGAAAAATATCATTTGGATGTTGGGAGCTGAATAGGTATGTAAAAGCAGAATTGGTCTTTCAGATTTAATAGTAAAAAAATCGGCGTAAAAGCCGATTCTAAAAAACTTATTGCTACGATTTTGTTATATAAACTTTCTTTTTGGCAGTTTGTCCATGTTTTCAAGCATGATTCCTGTTCCGACAGCAACGCAGTGCAGCGGATCATCCGCTATGGTAACCGGAACCTTCAGCTCTTCAGACAAGAGCAGATCAAGCCCATGCAGGAGTGCTCCGCCGCCTGTTAAAATAACACCGCGGTCAATGATGTCTGCAGACAGCTCAGGAGGTGTGCGCTCCAACACATTTTTAGCTGCTTGAATAATGGCTTCGACAGGTTCTTTTAATGCTTGCTCGATTTCTTTCGACCTAATAGTGATCGTCCGAGGCAGTCCTGTGACCATATCACGACCCCGAATATCGATTTCTTCGTCGCGTGCACCTGGAAATACTGTTGCCGCTTTCACTTTAATATCTTCTGCAGTTCGTTCACCGATCAGAAGCTTATACTCCCGTTTAATATAATTTAAAATTTCAAGATCAAATTTGTCTCCAGCCACTTTCAAGGACGAGGCGGTAACGATATCACCCATGGATAGTACAGCTATGTCCGTCGTCCCGCCGCCAATATCCACCACCATGTTTCCACTCGGCTGGAAAATCTCCATCCCAGCGCCAATTGCAGCTACTTTTGGTTCTTCCTCTAAAAAGACTTGCTTGCCGCCGCATTTTTCAGCTGCCTCTCGGATCGCTTTCCGCTCCACTGAAGTAATGTTTGTCGGGCAGCAAATTAAAATCCGCGGCTTTGATATAATGCCTTTGACATTTAACTTATTCAAAAAATGTTTGAGCATTGTTTCTGTAATATCAAAATCTGCGATGACACCATCCTTCAGCGGGCGTATGGCAACAATATTGCCAGGTGTACGGCCAACCATACGTCTCGCTTCCTCGCCAACCGCTAACACCTTTCCGTTGTTGCGGTCAAGCGCCACAACAGAAGGCTCATTTAACACAATGCCTCTGCCCTTTACATGAATCAGCACATTTGCTGTTCCTAGGTCGATTCCTACATCTTTTGAAAACATATTACTATGATCCTCCCTTGCCAATCATCATCTCTCCAACTAATATCCTAATTTCTTATTGTATCATATAATTGCATAAAAAGTATGATTTTGTAAAAAAAGACAAGATTTTCGGAGAGTTTTGTCGGTTGGCGTCGAGAATCATCATCGTTTTATCGGTTCTTTTTGCTGTTCTTCTTTTTTATATTTTAATTTTGTTGCTTCTCCGCCACGAAGATGGCGAATCGATTTATGATAATCTAGTATTTTCTTTACTTCGTTTGCTAAATCAGGATTAATCTCCGGCAGCCTTTCCGTTAAATCTTTATGGACGGTACTCTTGGAAACGCCAAACTCTTTCGCGATGACACGAACAGTTTTTTTCGTCTCCACGATATACTTTCCAATCTTGATTGTGCGTTCTTTGATGTAATCGTGCACACCACTCGACCTCCCTAATGTGGATGTGAGAAGTGTGAAATGAGATTCGCATGCACAGTGTATACAGCTATATACATGATGTAGAATCTAAAGTTGCCATTTTTGCTGTATTGATCATCTATCTCCACGATCCCTCACCTCAAACACTCTCTTGTTAGGTTTGTAACATTTTATTAGCTTGGGTGAAGATATATTCTTGAAAAGTCAAGAAGGACAAGGGATTTATGAAAATTTATTTTCCACTTAAAGTCGAGGGCATGTTTCGACACTTTTCATTGATTAGTTTTTCGACGATATGCGCCAATCATTTTCCGGGAAATATGTATAATTCCAGTGAAGAAAGAACGGGGCTGTCCAGAAAGTCAAAATCCATTGAAAACGAAACATCATAAGCATTGATATATCAACGTTCTAAAACATTAAAGGGGCATCTATAAGCCGGAAAATCGACTTATTAGACAGCCCCGTCGAAAAATAGGAAATGGTTCTATAATCTATAAAGCAAAGTATCGATTCTTATGGCAAAACAGGAAAAACTTTATCTTAGCTCCTTTGGTAATATGGAAAGGTTCTCCCTTGCTTGTTAAGTTCCGAAATTATTTGGCTTTCTCAAGCTTTTATTAGTGCAAAATACCAAAACACATTAAATTGTTCCCGTTTTGTTCATTCTTATCGGGCCGCATTCTATAAGATTCCGCGCAATCATCACACATTTCATATTTAACGCTGTGATGCAGTACGTTCTCTTTCCAAACTTCTGTTTATTCATCGTATATGCCAGCTCCGACTGAAATTTGGCGTATGATGCGCATCTGCTCAAAATAAAGCTTTTGAGCCTCTTGAACGGAAACCGGCTGAAAGCGAATCTTTGCCCCTGGCACTGCTTGAGCAACGTACATCAAATCCACTGTAATAACTGTTCCGATTCTCGTATATCCGCCCGTTGTTTGCCGATCAGCCATTAAAATGATCGGCTGTCCGTCAGCAGGTATTTGAATTCCGCCAAGGGGAGCTGCTTCCGACAAAATGTCGGCAGGCTTTCTATGAGAAATTTTCGGCCCTTTCAGCCGATAGCCCATTCTGTCCGATTGCGGTGTGACTTCATATACAGAAGAAAAAAAAGTGTCGATTCCTTCTTTTGTAAACGCCTCTTCATGTGGACCCGGGACAATGCGAATGGTCATGTGCTTTTCGTATTTCGGGATAAGGGAAGGGGATAACATTCGGCCAATCGTACTTGTTTTTACAGCATCCGAACCCATGATTACATCCCCTTTTTGAAGGGCTCTTCCATTTAATCCTCCTATTCCCGCTTTTAAGTACGTTGATTTACTCCCCATGACCTTAGGGACGTTAATTCCGCCTGCGATTGCGATATAGGCTCTCGCTCCGCTTTTCAAGCCGGTAAAAGAAAGCTGATCTCCCTTTTTCAGCAGCACGCTTTTCCATAACGGAGCGTCTTTCCCATTGATTTTTGCCGCTAGATCGCCTCCGCATATCGCAATCACAATATCACGGACGGCCCTTAAGGAAGGACCTGCGATTGTTGCCTCCAGCACCGCTTCATCTTTTCGGTTGCCGACTAAAAGATTTGCGATTTGCATGGAAAACGAATCCATAGCGCCGGCAACAACAACTCCGTATTGCTGATAGCCCGTTCTTCCTAAATCTTGAACAGTCGTTAACAAACCAGGCTTTTCAACTAACAATATTTCTTTCATCTTTTTTCGCTCCCGGATTGACAATACGAATATTTTCTTCTTCCAGTCTGCTTTTTAAAGCTTCAGCGAATGCTAATGCCTTTGGACCGTCGCCATGGATGCAGATTGTATCAGCTTGAATGGGGATGTCTTGCCCGTTTATTGCCGCTACTTTTCCCTCCTTCACCATACGGAGAACTCTTTCTACCGCTTCCTCTGGATCGTGTATGATTGCATTTTTTTCTGATCTTGAAGTTAATGTTCCGTCAGGCTGATACGTTCTGTCGGCAAAGACTTCATGCGCGACCGTAAGCCCGATCTTTTCCCCCGCACGGCAAAGGACGCCTCCTGAGAGTCCATATAGTATAAGCGACTCGTCAACATCTTTTACTGCTTGAGCAATCGCCTCCGCTAACGCCTCGTCTTTTGCAGCCATATTGTATAGAGCGCCGTGGGGCTTCACATGGTTCAGCTTCATCCCTTTTGATGCCGCCACAGCCTGCAAAGCTCCAATTTGATAAACGACCATATTGTAGACTTCCTCAGGGGATACTTTCAATTCCCTTCGTCCGAATCCGGCTAAATCGTTCAACCCTGGATGAGCGCCTATCGCCACATCAAACTTTTTCGCAAGCTCTACCGTCCGCATCATGACATTATGGTCGCCGGCATGAAATCCACAAGCAATGTTGGCTGAAGAAATACAGCGAAGCAGTTCTTCATCATTGCCAATTTTAAAATGGCCGAAGCTTTCCCCTAAATCGCTGTTTAAGTCAACAGATATCATGTTTCTGCCGCCTCCTTTTTATATTTGACCACTTTATATGAACCCTTTAGCACCTGCTGTTCAATTTTTTCATATTCTCTTTCCGTAATGGGGACAAATCGGATGTAATCACCGGCTTTTAGCAATATTGGATCTTGTTTCTGCGGATCATATAATTTGACAGGCGTTCTCCCGATGATTTGCCAGCCTCCCGGTGTTTCCAAAGGATAAATCCCTGTTTGCTCCCCGGCAATTCCGATTGAACCGGCAGGAATTCTAGATCTGGGTGTCTTTTTCCTCGGCGCCGCAATTCTTTTGTCCATTCCACCTAAATATGGAAAACCTGGAACAAACCCAATCATATAAATCAAATAATCGGAGGATGAATGAATCTTCACTACTTCTTCTTCCGACAATCCATTCGTTTCAGCAACAAACTGAATATCTGGCCCTGCCTCCTTGCCATATAATGTCGGAATTTCAATGACTATTGGATCCGGCACTGGCATGCTTTCTATCTTTTCTCCAATTTTTAAAAGCTTTTGAGTAAGTTCATCGTACGAAATAATATTTGGTCGATAAAAAACAGCAAGGGTGGTGTAAGCAGGAACCCATTCGACTATTCCTTCAATGCAGCTTTGTTCCAGCCAATATACATATTGACGGATTTGTTGATAAATTGCTTCGGAAATCTCCGTACCGAATTGAATGATGATTCCTGTATCACCAAGCGGTTGAATCGAAAATTCCACCGTTTTCCACCCTCCTTTTGAAAAAGTGCTTTTACGCAGCAAAACACTTACTTTTGCAGCTTCTGTGTAAAGCTTGTCAATCCGGCCAAAACGGCTGCTGCGGATGTTTTTTTCAGCACTGGTGGATTGCTGCTGTTAAGCAAGTTTTCCAGTCCACATAAATCGTTAATCGAAGCGTTCGTATCAAAAAGAAATCGACATAAAAAAGCCCCTATCACTCAATGGAAGCAAACATGTATTTAATACTCAGGTACGCAATTAAAATATACATACTCGCAGATGGCAGATCTGATTGAATTTCTTTCGCTGCACAAACTGCCAGAAAACAGGATCGCCCATAATCATGCAACAAACAATTTTCCGCAGGAAAACTCAACATCAGTCTATAGATTCAAACAAATTTAAACAGTCGAACAATCATGTTCTAAAAAAGGATTGCAGTTTGGCTAAAAAGACGCTTTTTTCTCAACTGGCGAATGAAAAAGAAGCTAAAATACTATATTGCGAGCGGAGACACTGTTAATACGTTCAATCGGCTACACGTTTCCCCACTATCACTAAATCTCGCTCAACACCGTCCAGTACCGCCACACGGGGAAAGTGCCCCCAATCTCGGAATCCATTTTTGTAAAACAGCTTTAAGCTCGGGATGTTGTGCTTGAAAATAAAGCCAAGCAAATTTTTTATTTGGAGGCTTGGAGCCTTTTCTATAGCGGTCTTCAAGGCAAAATCGCCGATTTGTTTTCCCCGGTACTGTTCATCAATGTAAATGCTAATTTCCGCAGTTCCGTTATAAGCAGGCCTTCCATAAAAGGATTGAAAGCTGAGCCAGCCAGCTACGTTTCCATCCTGTTCGATCATCCACAACGGTCTCGTTTTTGGATTGTGCTCATGAAACCACTGTATGCGGTCTTCCACTGAAATAGGTTCAGTATCAGCTGTCACCATCCGGCTTGGGATCGTTGAATTGTAGATCGAGACGATTTTAGGCAAGTCATGTATCGTTGCATCTCGAAAGAGAATATTTTCCACGTGCTTCTTCCTTTCTCTTGCTTAGATTGATTTTATTATATATGGAATAAAGTGAATTTTCGATCGCTTCACATTATGTTTTTAAAAAATGTTTCGGCAAGCCTGCTTTTCATTCGCACCTTCCTGCCTTTTTAGTATATGGAAAATTTTTTCTTCTTCGCCGGCATTTGCATTTTTCCGGTCTGTCCTTTATGAAAATTTCAACCGCCAATGCTCATTTAATTTTTACCAGATGCAATATTGGGCAAAAAAAAAAACCTACTCGTTTGAGTAGGATTGAGTTAGTTAAGGTTGAGTTGTAGAATTATCAGATTTTTCTTGTTCTGAATTTTCTTTTGACTGAGATTGTTCTTCATCAGGCTGAGTTTCATCTGATGGGGCTGTTTCGTCTGAAGTAGCTTCCTCTCCATCTTTATTATTTTCTTTTGGTGCTGCCCCGTCAGAAGGCTCTTCAACAGATTTTTCAGTTAAACTTGTTAACGGCTCGTCCATGTAGTTTAATGGATTGTAGGCTTTACCGTCTTTGCGGATTTCAAAATGAACATGGACGCCAGCGTCTTTATTGAATTGGCTTTTCCCAGCTTGTCCGATAATTTCTCCTTGTTCAACTTTGTCGCCAGCCTGTACTTTCGTATCGGCAAGCGATTGGTAAATGGTTTTTACACCGTTTTCATGTTCAATTTCTACGACATATCCTAAAAGGGAATCTTTTTCAGCTTTTGCAACCGTTCCGCTTAAAGATGCAGTGACTTCAAATGCTTTTCCATCATTTGATGCGATATCGATACCTTGGTTTGGATGGTATGTGTTATTATGGAAGACAAGTGCCGTTTCTTGTTCTTTTTCTGAAGCATTAAAGTCATAAAAGTTTGTTACTACTTTCACAGCATCAGGATCGATGGCCGGCATTTTGAAGTTTTCGACGGATTGATTTACTTCCACCGATTGATCTTCATTATAGGAAACGTCTGTACCATCGTCCGTTGATAAATCGTTTGCATCATTGTTGCGGATTGCTTGATACCATAAAACGGCTGTTAAAATAACGGCTGCACTGACTAAATAAATAGCAGGAAAAACCCATTTTTTTCTGAAAAACTGTTGGAACTTCGAGCCTTGAGAAGTACGTTTCTTTTCTTCCTCTCTCATTGTTCATCACCTCAGCAACCATTGTGAACAAGTTTGAGAGAATCTATACATCAAAATAAAATTTTTTCTTTTATTTTTTGCTATTTGTTTTTTTCTATGCATATTGTTGAAAAATATTTGAAGGAGTTTGGATCATGAAGAAGTTTGCGGTATATGTAATCAGTATTTTACCGATTATGTATATGGCGGTCATTTGGATCTTGTCGAGCTATCCAGCTGACACTTTCGTCAAAACGCCGTTTTCGTTCGACCATTTATTGAAAGAGTCGCTTCATCTCATTGAGTTCGGAATTCTTTATTGGCTTTTCATTTTCGCCTTCGCTGTCCATGAAAAGCTTACAGAAAAATTAAGTTTCGCCTCAGCGATGATCGCTGTTTTTTACGGGCTGTGTGATGAAATTCATCAATATTTCGTTCCTTCAAGATCTGCGACAATCATTGATCTTATTAAGGATACAATCGGTGTTTTCGCATCCTACTATATCGTCAAAATCTTTTATTTCCAAAAAGACGAATCGAAGCTAAAAACGTTTTTTTGCAAATTAGCAGCATTAAAAAGAGGGGGTGTCTAATAAGTCGTTTTTACGGCTTATTGACGCCCCCATGAATGTTTTAGAAACGTTGATATATCGGTGTTTATGATTTTTTGTTTTCAATGGGGATTTGACTTTCTGGATAGCCCTCTAAAAAAGAATTTATCGAGTCGATCAATATTTCATTTAGTTCGAAATGAAGTTGGCAGCTTAATGGCACTATCAGCGGTAGCCTTAAAGAAACAAATGTGAGAAAACCGATTACCGATTTTCTCACAAAACGCACCGATTTTTTATTTTTTCGCCATATATTTTGATAAATACGGGTTGGCTTGCGAAATTTCAATTCCCTGGTAGTAATGTGAGACAATCTCTTTATAATTTTTCCCTTCCTGCGCCATAAAATTGGCACCGTACTGACTCATGCCGACTCCGTGTCCGTATCCTTTTGTCGTAACAATAATTTGGTCGCCTTTCAATGTCCACGAAAAATCCGTTGACCTTAGACCTAGCTTTTCTCTTATTTCTCTTCCAGTAAACTTTTTCCCGTTAATTTCGACTAGAGCGACCCTGTGTCCTGGCGTCCTTTCGATAATTTTTCCAATTGAATTGCCTTTCCCTATTTTAATCCCTAATTTTTGTTCAAACTCTTGAACGGTGAATACCTCCCTGGCGAGAAATTTTTCCGATTTCTCATCCCAAGGGCTTTCCACGCTTTTTAAATAAGGAAGGGCGTTCGGCCAAATGGCCTCCGAATTTTCCGTATATCCATTGCTCGTTGAAAAAAAAGAAGCATCAATCGGCTTGTCGTCATACGTTAAAATTTGGCCTCTTGTTTCGGCAACAGCTTCTTTAATCTTTTTTATTTTCCAATCAAAATCTTTTTTCCAAATTCTCCTTAATTCTTCTTCATTTTTATAAACTTGATGGAGCTCAGTATCCGTGACTACCGCTCCTTCGGGAGAGCCGACATTTTGGCCCGTAAACAGCTCTTTCACAATGTACGTTCTAGCAGCTAAAGCTTGAGCCTTTAACGCTTCTTTTTCAAATTCTGCGGGCATCTCGGCGGCGACAACACCAACCACATATTCTTCAAGCGGAACTTCATCAATTTTTTTTTCTTGAGAACGATAAATTGGTACAGAAACTTTTGATTCCTTTTGTAGCACATCCGTTGTTTTCTTCTCGGCTAGTTCCTCGCCAAGCGTAGCTTTCGTCTTTTCGGCAAACGGGGCTACCAGCAAACTTGGCACCATCAAAATAATGAAAAATATTGCTGCAAAAAAAAGAAAGAACGGTTTCACTCGTTTCATATTACAGCCCCCATTTCTTTTATCGCTGACTTTAGTAAAGTTTATGGGGAAGGACAACCTTTTATGACTGAAATCGGAGATGCTGTTTGCAGGGGGAGTTTTATGTATAAAACGAAAAAATATGAAAAAAATAAGCGGGTAATACAAAAAAGAAGCTAGCATCTCCCTAAAAGAGGCTAGCTTCTTTTGTGAAATTATACATTTAAATTCGTTGCAACGGCTTGTTGTTCAATTGCCGGGATGTCTGCTTCATCATTGACGCGTTCAATATCTGCGCCAAGCTCTTTTAACTTCTCATGAAAACGGACGTAGCCGCGATCTAAATGCTTCAGCTCCGTAACCCGTGTATACCCTTCTGCAGCAAGCCCAGCTAAAATTAATGCAGCTGCCGCTCTTAAATCGGTTGCCGTTACTTCTGCACCTTGAAGCTTTACAGGACCGTTAATGATACAAGAGCGGCCTTCGATTTTAATATCTCCGTTCATACGACGAAATTCTTCTACGTGCATAAAGCGGTTTTCAAATACCGTTTCGGTAATTACGCTAGTTCCGTTTGCCTGAAGCAGCAGGGCCATCATCTGAGACTGCATGTCAGTAGGAAAACCTGGATGAGGCATTGTTTTAATATCCACTGCCTTCAATGTTTCCGGACCAATGACACGAATGCCTTCTTCTTCCTCGATAATGGTTACGCCCATTTCTTCCATTTTCGCAATTAATGATGTCAAATGCTCCGGAACTGCTCCTTTTACAAGGACATTCCCTTTCGTAATGGCAGCAGCAACCATAAATGTTCCTGCTTCAATACGATCTGGAATAATTAAATGCTTTGCACCGTGCAAGGAATCTACACCTTCAATTCTGATAGTACCAGTGCCTGCGCCGCGGACATTTCCGCCCATTTTGTTTATAAAATTCGCAAGATCGACAATTTCAGGCTCCTTTGCACAGTTTTCGATTACAGTTGTTCCTTCTGCAAGTGCGGCTGCCATCATAATGTTTTCTGTTGCGCCGACACTTGGGAAATCCAAATAAATTTTGGCTCCGCGAAGTCTGCCATTCACTTCTGCGTCAATAAAGCCGTTGCCGACTTTTATCGTTGCACCCATCGCTTCGAAGCCTTTCAAGTGCTGATCAATCGGACGGGATCCGATGGCACATCCTCCCGGCAAAGCAACACGTGCACGGCCTTTGCGGGCAAGAAGAGGTCCCATAACAAGCACAGATGCACGCATTTTTCTAACATATTCAAATGATGCTTCCGTTAAAAGCTCTCCGCATGCATCGACAACTACTTGATTACCATCAAAACGAACCTCTGCTCCGAGATGGCGGAGAACTTCGTTTATCGTGTAAACATCGGAGAGCTTAGGAACATCACAAATTTCACTCTTTCCTTCACTAGCTAATAAAGATGCAGCGATGACAGGTAAAACGGCATTTTTAGCTCCTTCGACCTTTACTGTACCGTTTAACTTTCGACCGCCGCGGACGATGATTTTTTCCAAGGTATTCCCCTCCGCGTCCCATTTTCTCTATATTAATATTCAGTTGTAATAATAGGTGTTCCTACTGTTACAGTAGTTCTTTCGCCCATTCCTGCACTTCTGAGCGAAATTTGAATGTTCATTTTTCCATTTTTCGTTTCAATAGAATGATCCCAATCGTTTGTAAAACCGGATATGGAAACGAAGCGTTGCTCGTTTAAGCTTTCCACCGGTTTTGCATGAAACCTTTTTAAAAGGTTATTTGCCTCAAAAAACAAAACACCTTTCATCTTATCATCTGTATAGCCTTTGACACAAGTGAAAAATGTAGGATTTCCAGGAATTTTGTCGAAAATGTGACGGTTAAAATAGCGCTCCAGCTTCATCCATGCACGGCCATTCCAACGTTTCCCTGTTGCTTCATATATAACTTGAATTTTCGGGCTTGCTTTTGCATGAGGTTTAATAATTTGCAATGTTTCAGTGATCTGCTTATCGCTGTTGTAATAAGTGCCGGTCCACTTTTCAAAATTACGGCTTTCCAAGTAAGACCAATTAAATTGACGAAACTGTGTGTAGATTCGTTTCACTTTTTTGCTTTTTTGAGGAAAAGAAAATTTTGCAAAAATTGACCATTCTGCCACATCTATGTTTTGTTGCTGAAATTGCTCCACGATTTCCTCTACGTGAATATCGTGTCTTTCAGCATTCGTTCGTTCTGTGTGCCAAGCTGACAAAAGAAAACCGAATAAAAATATGAAAATAAAGACAAAATATAAATTTTTCACCGCCATCACCCTTTCCTTATTAAAAGTGTTGCCGGAAAGGGTTTTGGCATACGTGGAAAAAGTCGTCAAGATTAGACAACAGCCTTTATGTATTCATTGTCCCTCGACATGTTTAAAAAAGATATTGCAGCTGCTGTGACCAAAAAAAATAGTTCAAGAAAAAATTGCTCACTGATGACGCAATGGCGATGGTCAATAAAATGAGCAAAAGCCTTGTCTCGACAACTCTTCCTTTACGAATGATTTTTTCAATTTGAAGAGCCTGTAAAGCCCGCCAAGTTAGAAAAATAAATACTAAATTTACTATGATGCTAATGAGCGCCTGCTGGCCTAGCCCCGTCACATTACTCCTCCTTCCGAAATCTTCCTTTCTTGTTTCACAAACCCACTTTATTATATAAAAATCTTTCCTATTCATGCACACTTTTTATTTGATTTTGTGAAAAACAATGGTTAGGCAGTTTTTTCATGTTGTTATTTCTTATAAATGAAGCATTCATTGATGTGGAATGTAGATAGGAGGTCAATTCGTTATTTTTGGATTTGCAGTTTTAGAGTTGAATGATGCGATTACATGTTGTCCATTTTTTGCTGTCAATAAAAGTAAGTTGCCGATTTTTTGCATCCAGGCTAGAGCCAACATTGCAAAATAGCCATGATCATGATTTCTTAGTTTTTTCAAAAAAGACGGCCCGAACTTAAGCGCCGGGACGTCTTAAATGAGAAATTAAAATTTCTTTTTCGCCACGTTAATACGATTGATGGCACGTTGCAGCGCCAGCTCAGCACGTTTAAAATCTATGTCTTCCTGCCCTTGGCCTTTGCGCTGCAAGCGTTCCTCAGCACGTTTCTTTGCAGCTTCCGCGCGGGCAACATCGATATCTTCAGCTCTTTCAGCTGCTTGTGCCAAGATCGTGACTTTATCAGGGCGAACTTCCAAAAAACCTCCGCTGACAGCCACGAGTTCTGTATTATTTCCTTTTTTCAGCCGAACTGCGCCAATTGCAAGCGGCGCAACCATTGGAATATGACCAGGCAAGATTCCAAGCTCGCCGCTTTGAGCTTTGGCGCTGACCAATTCTATATCCGCATCATAAACTGGGCCATCGGGAGTGACGACACTGACTTGTACGGTCTTCATATTCAGTTCCTCCTAGGTCCCAAAATATTATACTTCAACGCCCATTTGCTTCGCTTTTTCAAGGACATCTTCAATTGTGCCCACTAAGCGGAACGCATCTTCAGGAATATGGTCGTACTTACCTTCAAGAATTTCTTTAAATCCACGTACAGTTTCTTTTACAGGCACATATGAACCAGGCTGTCCTGTAAACTGCTCAGCAACGTGGAAGTTTTGTGATAAAAAGAATTGGATTCTTCTAGCACGATGTACAACAAGCTTATCTTCATCTGAAAGCTCGTCCATACCAAGGATTGCAATAATATCTTGCAACTCTCTATATCTTTGCAATGTTGCCTGAACTTGGCGGGCAACGTTGTAATGCTCTTCACCGACGATTTCCGGAGCCAATGCACGTGACGTTGAAGCAAGTGGGTCCACCGCTGGATAAATACCCATCTCTGACAGCTTACGGTCAAGGTTTGTTGTCGCATCTAAGTGTGCGAATGTTGTAGCCGGAGCTGGGTCTGTATAGTCGTCAGCAGGCACGTAAATCGCCTGAATCGATGTAACAGAACCTACGTTTGTTGATGTAATCCGCTCCTGCAATTGTCCCATTTCTGTCGCAAGCGTCGGTTGGTATCCAACAGCAGAAGGCATGCGTCCAAGCAACGCAGATACTTCGGAACCAGCTTGTGTAAAGCGGAAGATGTTGTCGATGAAGAAGAGAACGTCTTGCCCTTGCTCATCACGGAAATATTCAGCCATTGTCAAACCTGTTAATGCAACGCGCATACGCGCTCCAGGCGGCTCGTTCATTTGTCCGAACACCATTGCTGTTTTGCTGATAACGCCGGAGTCTTTCATTTCAAAGTATAGGTCGTTTCCTTCACGAGTACGCTCCCCAACTCCAGCAAATACAGAAATACCGCCGTGCTCTTGTGCAATGTTATTGATCAGCTCTTGGATTAAAACCGTTTTTCCAACTCCTGCACCGCCGAACAAGCCGATTTTTCCACCTTTAATATATGGAGCAAGCAAGTCAACAACTTTAATTCCTGTTTCCAAAATTTCAACTTGTGTTGACAGCTGTTCAAATTTCGGAGCAGGCTTATGAATTGGATCCCGGCGCGCTTCCGCTGGAATCGGGTCTCCAAGGTCAATATGATCCCCTAACACATTGAATACCCGTCCTAATGTGACATCTCCAACTGGCACGGAGATTGGAGCGCCTAAGTCTTCGACTTCCATTCCGCGCGTTACACCGTCCGTTGAAGCCATAGCGATTGTCCGAACGGTGTCATCCCCTAAATGAAGCGCTACTTCCAACGTTAAATCAATGTCTACCTCGTTTTCATTGCGCGCTTTATGTGAAATTTTTAGGGCGTTATAAATTTCCGGCAAATGTCCGCTTTCAAACTTTACGTCCACTACCGGACCCATTACTTGAACTACGCGTCCTTTCATGTTCCTGTTTCCCTCCTAACGTACTGTTTCAGTGATCTATTCAAGCGCTGATGCCCCGCCAACAATTTCTGTAATTTCTTGCGTAATCGCTGCCTGACGAGCTCTGTTGTAGGAAAGAGTCAGCGTATTGATCAGTTCCTTTGCGTTGTCTGTTGCATTCTTCATTGCCGTCATTCTCGCAGCATGTTCGCTTGCTTTGCTGTCAAGCAAGGCGCCGTAAATTAAACTTTCAGCATATTGCGGCAAAAGCACTGCCAAAATGTCTTCCTGAGACGGTTCAAATTCATAAGACGTCATTTTTTTATTCGCAGCGATGTCCGAAAGCGGCAGCAGCTTTTTCTCCGTTACTTCCTGCTGGATGGCGCTGACATAATGGTTGTAGAACATATAAATTTCATCTACTTTTCCATCCTCGAACAGCTTGACTGTATTGGAAGCAATTTCTTTAATATCTGAAAAGCTTATATCATCGCCTAATCCGACAATTTCTTCAACGACAGGCATACCGCGTTTTTTGAAAAAATCGCGGCCGACTTTTCCGATAGCAATCACGGCATATTCATCCGTCGAACGATGCCGTTCTTGAATCGTTTGATAAACGGCGCGCAGCACGTTGCTGTTAAACGCACCGGCAAGCCCGCGATCCGATGTAATGACAACGTATCCTGTCTTTTTGACCGGACGCTTTTCAAGCATCGGGTGGCTTACGTCCGTACTCCCAAGGGCGATGTTTGCCACAACTTCTTGAATTTTCTCCATGTAAGGCACAAATGACTTGGCGCTGGTTTCCGCCCGATTCAGCTTCGAAGCTGAAACCATCTCCATCGCCTTTGTAATTTGGCTTGTCTTCTTCGTCGAATTGATGCGTGTTTTAATATCGCGCAACGATGCCAAAGGTTCTCACCACCTTTTTGAAAAATAGCCGATCATGTTTTGAAAACGGCTGTGAAAAGAATCCCCGTATTTTCACAGCCTTATCGTTCTTTATTCAGAAACTGCAAAAGTTTTTTTGAATCCTTTGATGGCTTTTTCCATTTTCTCGTCTTCAGGCAGATTTCCTGTCGAACGGATTTCTTCAAGAAGCTCTTTTTCATTTTGATCTAAATAAGCATAAAATTCTTCTTCAAAGCGGCGAATATCCTCAACAGGAATATCATCTAAAAATCCTTTTGTTAAGGTGTAAAGGATCATGACTTGTTTTTCAACTGGGATCGGCTTGTTGATGCCTTGCTTCAATACTTCAACTGTACGCATACCGCGGTTTAACTTCGCCTGAGTTGCTTTATCTAGATCTGAACCGAATTGAGCGAATGCTTCAAGCTCTCTGTATGCCGCAAGGTCTAACCGAAGCGTACCCGAAACTTTTTTCATCGCTTTGATTTGCGCTGCACCGCCGACGCGGGAAACGGACAATCCGGCGTTTACCGCAGGGCGCACACCTGAGAAGAATAGGTCAGATTGCAAGAAAATTTGTCCGTCTGTAATGGAAATTACGTTCGTAGGAATGTAAGCTGAGATGTCGCCAGCCTGCGTTTCAACAAATGGTAATGCCGTCAAAGATCCGCCGCCTTTTGCATCGCTAAGTTTTGCTGCACGTTCCAATAGACGGGAGTGCAAGTAAAAGACATCCCCAGGGAACGCTTCACGTCCAGGTGGACGGCGTAGTAATAGAGAAAGTTCACGGTAAGCGGCAGCTTGCTTTGAAAGATCATCATATACGATAAGGACGTGTTTTCCTTGGTACATAAAATATTCGCCCATTGATACACCGGCATATGGGGCCAAATAAAGCAATGGAGCCGGTTGAGACGCAGATGCCGTTACAACGATCGTATAATCTAATGCACCGTGTTTACGGAGTGTTTCAACAACATTTCGAACTGTTGATTCTTTTTGTCCGATCGCAACATAAATACAAATCATGTTTTCTTCTTTTTGGTTAATGATTGTGTCGATCGCAATTTGTGTTTTACCTGTTTGACGGTCACCGATGATGAGCTCGCGTTGTCCGCGGCCAATTGGGATAAGAGCGTCGATTGCTTTAATACCCGTTTGCAGCGGTTCATGAACAGATTTCCGGTCCATGACGCCTGGGGCAGGGCTTTCAATCGGACGTGTTTTTGTTGTTTCAATCGGGCCTAGCCCGTCCACTGGTTGCCCAAGCGGATTTACAACACGGCCGATCAGCTCTTCGCCAACAGGAACTTCCATAATCCGTCCCGTTCTTCTCACTTCATCGCCTTCACGAATGTCTTTAAAAGGGCCTAAAATAACAATACCGACGTTATTTTCTTCAAGGTTTTGGGCCAATCCCATAACGCCGTTTGAAAATTCGACAAGCTCACCGGCCATGACATTGTCGAGGCCATGAGCACGTGCGATCCCGTCACCTACTTGAATAACTGTGCCGACATCACTTACTTCTATTTCAGACTGATAGTTTTCAATTTGCTTTTTTATCAGTGCACTAATTTCTTCAGCTTTGATGCTCATGAGTTTCACCCCTATCTACGAACTTTTCGCTAAATTCCGCCCGATGCGTTCGAGCTTACTCTTGATGCTACCGTCAAAAATACGATTGCCGATTTGAAGTTTCAGTCCGCCAATTAAGTTCTGATCAATGATGTTTGTGATCTTAAGCGATTTTTTTCCGACCTTTTGCGCAAATACTTCTGAAAGAGCCTGCTTTTCTTCATCTTTCAACGGACGGACGGAGTAAACCGTTGCTTCTGCTGTTTGCTGTTCTTCATTTGCAAGCTCCACAAAGTTATCTACAAGTTCAGGAACTAAGCGGATGCGATGCCGATCGATAAGCAGAAGAAGAGTATTGATAATTTCAGCACTCAATGAAGAAAACGCTTCATTGACCAATGATTTTTTATTTTCGAGCAACACCTTCGGATGCTCTAAAATTTGCAGCAATTTTTGATTTTCAATAAACACCTGCTTTACAATCCGCAATTCTTCTTCAAACTGCTTCACTTGATTTCTTTCCTTTGCAATTTGAAAAAGAGCTGACGCATAGCGCTTTGCCACTCCGCCAATCATAACTGTTCTCCTACCTCTTTAATATAATCATTGATCAGCTTCTCTTGCTCAGCTTCATTCAATTCTTTTTCAATCACTTTAGAAGCAATAAGAACGGATAATGATGCCACTTGATTACGCAATTCAGCAACGGCTTGCTCTTTTTCGTGTTCGATTTCTTTCTTGGCTGCTTCTTTCAGTCTTTCTGCCTCCGCACGAGCCGCTTGGATGATATCTTCTTTTTGCTGTTCGCCGAGTTTTTTCGCATTTTCAACAAGCTCCTGTGCTTCGATGCGGGCTTGCTTTAATAGCTCACGCTGCTCTTCGGCAAGCTTTTTGGCTTCCGCATGCTTTTCTTCCGCAGCGTTTATTTCATTTGCAATAAATTCTTCCCTCTGTTTCATAATGCCCATAAGCGGACCAAAAGCATATTTTTTGAGCAATGCTAACAAAACTAAAAATACAACGAGCTGAACAAGCATATCTCCTGCTGCGAAGCCTCCAGCTCCGAGGGCAAATTCAACTGTTAACACGGCTTCGTTTCACTCCCTTCAAAACTTCCGTTTTCCAACTACCGGCTATATTGGGATTCTGTTACCATTCACAACATAAAGGAATGGCGAAGATGCTTAAATAACTTCGCCATTTCCTCTTTTTCACTTGCTGTCCTTTCGATTCGGACTTCACGCAAATTGATTGCATGCCGATTTCTAAAAAGCCTTTTTCAATACCAATCTGGGCAAGGCTCTTTTGAAATTTTCAAATTACGCACCAAAAGCCATAAATGCAATAACAACCGCGATAATCGGAATCGCCTCAACCAACGCAACCCCGATAAACATAGTTGTTTGAAGCATACCGCGCGCCTCAGGTTGACGAGCAATACCTTCTACTGTACGAGATACGATAAGTCCGTTACCAATACCAGCACCAAGTGCCGCTAAACCAATTGCAATTGCAGCTGCTAATAAATTCATGAATAAAGTCCTCCTTTATTTTTTTAAAAATAATTTTTTACACAAAAATTATGATGAAGTCATTTATTTTTAATGGTCATGGCTAACTTTATGCGCCATATAAACCATTGTTAACATTGTAAAGATAAAAGCTTGGATTGCACCTACAAAAATACTGAATGCCTGCCACGCCATCATCGGAATAATTGCCCCGATGAAGCCGAATGCTCCGCTAGTTGCCAAGCTGACAAGCAGACCTAGCAAAATTTCCCCAGCATAGATGTTACCGTAAAGACGAAGACCAAGCGTCAACGTATTTGCAAACTCTTCAATAATTTTAAGCGGGAACAAAAACGGCAGTGGCTTGAAAAAGTCGCTTCCATAGGCGGAAAAGCCCTTTAATTTAATCCCGTAATAATGCGATAAACCGACGACTAAAATGGCCAGTGTCAGCGTTATAGTAGGATCAGCCGTAGGCGATTTCCACCAAAGTTCATGGTCAACAACGATAGCGAATGGTAGACCAAGCATGTTGGAAACAAAAATGTACATGATGAGCGTCATTCCTAAAGTAAGGAATCGGCCGCCTGTCTGCCAGTCCATCGTGCTGTTAATAATGTTTTTCACAAAATCCATGACCCATTCCAAAAAGTTTTGCATGCCCGTTGGCTTCATTGCCAAAGAGCGGGTCGACAATACGGCGATGATAAATACAATTGCGCTAGAAACAAGTATCATCAAAATATTGGACAAATTAAATTCAAGCCCTAATAATTTTACTATCGGCGCTTCGTGACCCAACAAAATTCACCTCTCTTCCCAAGCTTGTCCGCAAATGTATAGAATAGAATCTATCATAATGACAATATAGATTGTCATTAAACCAATAACCACGCTAATTAAATGGAAATGTTCAGGGAATTTAAGTGCGATTAATACCGCTAGTCCTGCGGCTGCCATCCTTGAAACCGTTCCAAGCGAACGTGCTGTACGGCCTTCTTCAATTGCTTGCTGTATTTGCTTTGATTTACGCACTAGTATCCATAAATTATAGAGGCTAAAGCTTGTACCAAGGGCAAGACCGAGGAAAATATCTTGATAAGGAGTAAACCCCCACGCTAACACATAGATGGCAAGCAAAAACAGCAAATATTTTTTGCTGCGCACAAACAATTTTTCAATACGATCCATAGTTACCGTTCATTCTCCTGAAAAAAATGTTGGACTAATCTCAGCATCGCAACTATTCCCGCAGCCAGTCCAATTAGAAGACCGATGATCAAAAAAACGGGTTCTGTATGCAAATGTCGATCAAGCCATCTTCCTGCAAAAATCCCAACGAGCACTGATCCTGCCAAATAGGAAAGAATGGCGGTCATTAAAGCGTATGCTCGGAGCGGATGGTGCTCTTTTTGCCGCATTGGGTATGTCCTCACAATATAAAATTACCTTATTTTCATTATGTCAAAAGGCTGTTGAAAACCTTATCATCCCACCCCGTTTAGCATACAATAGGCACCAATCAATGTCAATCTGTTTCACGTCAAAAGTTGAGCTATTTGTTAAGAATATCACAATTTGTTCACAAATATTTTTGGTGTTTCTATTGACTTTTTAATATTTTTTTATCCAAAATGATTGTCGTTTCATAGCTGCTTTCTTCCCCGTCTTTTTTTGCAAAAATAAGCGCTTTGTAAACGCCGTTTGGAATGTCCTTAAATTGCCCGGAAATGTCTCTTTTCAACAAACCTCCCGGAATATTTCTTTGCCAGTCTAAAAAGCCTTTGAATGTTAAAGTGTCCGGATCAAACAGGGCAATCCCGAATTCATCCGCCCCTTGCGGCAAATAAAGCTCATAATGGTACATATTCCCTTGATCGGCAAGCCCAAATTCAAATCCCATGATTTTTGGATAATTCGGTTCACCAACAACGAATAAATATGGAAGGCGGATTGTCTGGCTGCCGGCTGTTACAACAAGAGTCCCGTCATACAATCCTTCCCTCAATGATTTTGGTGCAACATCAATCGAGACGGATACTTCTCTTTTCCCGTTAGCAGGGACCTTTACGGAAATAGGGAGCTGCCATTGAACCCCTTTTTGATAATGCGGTTTAGAAAAAACAAACGTTTTTTCTTGATCGGAGAGATTTTCAAGAGTTAACGTGATCTTTTTCTTTTTCCTGCCGATATTTTTGTGAAATTGACCGAATGATAGCGATGCCGGATAAATGAGAGCTCTTGTCTGAACAGCCGATAAAATATCGATTCTTCCCGCCCCCTGCTCAAACACCTTGTACAGCCTTCCATTTTGATCATAAAGCGGTTTAGCCGTATTCATCATAGCTGCTTTTATTTGTTCCGGCGACCAATCTGGATGCTTTTGTTTGATCAATGCCGCTGCACCTGCTATATGCGGAGCAGCCATGCTTGTTCCTTGAAGAGCCATATACCCTTTAGGTATTGTGCTGTCAATTGCTACACCAGGCGCGACAAGATCGGGCTTCACTTCCCATGTGACTGTTACCGGTCCTTTTGATGAAAAGGGTGCGAGGCGATCTTGTTCTATCTGAATGGTTGTTTTGATGAACGATTTTTCATTCAATTGTTTCAGCAGCCATTCGCCATCTTCCTTTGAGATGGAGACAACAGGAAAGTCCAATTTTTCTTCTAAATTGCCGGTAAATCTCCCTTTCATGTTGTTGCAAATAATCAACGCTTGGGCTCCGGCTGATTTTGCATTTTTCACTTTTTCGGCAAACGTGATCTCCCCGCGCTTCACCAAGGCTATTTTTCCTTTAACAGAAGGTTTAAAGTCTTTTTTCTCCCCTAAGCCTGCATATTCTATCCGTCCTCTAATTGTTGTCCAAGGGGCAGAATTGAACAAAGAGTCAGCTGGTATTTTCTTTTGAAATCCTGAAAGGGTTAAATACTTTACGTCAAGCGGCGGTGTCGATGCGCCGACGGAAATTGCTTTGCTTGCAGTGCCAGGCGAACCGACGGTCCAAATGTTAGGTCCAGAGTTTCCGCTTGATACAACTGCAGTTATCCCCTCTTCAACGGCTCGGTTTAACGCCAGGCTTGTCGGATAATCCGGGCCGTTCACATCATTGCCAAGAGAAAGATTTACGATATCTACCTGATCCTCAATCGATTTTTCAATCGCTGCAATAACTTGGTCTGTCGTCCCGTACCCATGAGGGCCAAGCGCTCTATAGGCAATGATGGAGGCTTCCGGAGCAACCCCTTTCAATTTTCCATTTGCCGCTATAATTCCTGCTACGTGAGTGCCGTGAATTGTCCTCGAATTGTCTTTCGCGACTGTTTCCATTGGGTCTTTGTCTTGATCTACAAAATCAAATCCGCCTTGATAATTTTTTTGTAAATCTCGGTGGTTGTAGTCGATCCCCGTATCTATAACAGCTACTTTCACTCCTTTTCCCGTCAATCTTTCATCCTTCGCGTCAAAATAGCCGCGTGCATCGATGCCGCCTATAAAAGGAACACTTTCTTCAACCGTTGCTTGAAAAGTCGTTACAGGCTCTGCATGTTCAATGTAAGGCTCTTTTACGAGCTGATCTAGATCTCTTTTTTTCCCTTTTACTGAAAATCCGGTAAACGTTTTTTTATATTCCCAGCAAATGTTTATTTCCGGATATTTTTTTTGAATCAACTCTTTTATTTTTGAAAGGTTCTGATCTGACAAAACAATGATCATTGTGACTTGTTCATCCGCATTCTCTTCAGGGATTTGTGGATGTTCGGGGAAGGTCTTTGCAAAAGCAGTTATATCAAAAACGTGGAAAATGAAGAAAAAAAGCAAACAAATTCGCACTGAAGGGTTTCCCATTTCTATCACCTCAGCACTTATTGTTCGCTATGAACATCAGTTTATTGCATGAAAAAAGTCGTTTTAAGGGAAAAGTGAGAAATTGATGGAGCTGTTTAATAAGTCGTTTTTACGGCTTATTGACGCCCATTAATGTTTTAGAAACGTTGATATATCGATGTTTATGATTTTTTGTTTTCAATGGGGATTTAACTTTCTGGACAGCTCCTTCTTACCTCTAGTCAAGTATTTTTTATTAAATAATTTGGTTAATATAGATTTTATTTTGGAAGGAAGGGGTACCCCTTCCTTCCAAAATAAATTTTCGCATGACAAATAGACCTCACGATTTCCATTTTTTTCGCCAGGTCTTTGTGATATAATCTTACTTACGATTACTGATGCATTGTTGCCTTTTCGTAATCGTATTTCAGATTATGTGTGATAAGGTGATAAGCCGATTTCAAGAACTTATTCACGCATGCTATGGACGCAACTTTATGAGGTTTCCTCTGGGGTTGCGTTTTTAATTTATCATAATAATCTACAATATGATTTTGTGTATTTTTCCGTAGTTGGATCATGGTCTGGATCATGTAAAATAGAATCTTTCTAAGTTTGTTATTTCCTCTTTTATTAATCTTGTCTTTATAAAAGGTATTCCCAGATTGATATCTCATAATATCAATACCAACGTAAGCATTCAGTTGTTTATGGTTTTTGAATCGTCGAATATCACCTAATTCTCCAATTAAACGAACTGCAGTCGTTTTTAATGAATCTAAAAAGAAAGAGAGGGCACTTCACTTCGCCCTCTCCTGTTATTTTGTACCAAATAAACGGTCTCCTGCATCTCCTAAACCTGGTACGATATAGCCATGGTCGTTTAATTTCTCATCAAGAGCGGCAATGTAAATATCGACATCTGGATGAGCTTCTTCCATTGCTTTTACCCCTTCAGGAGCAGCTACTAGACACATGAAACGGATATTTTTTGCACCGCGTTTTTTTAGACACTCTATTGCTTCAACTGCTGAACCGCCGGTAGCCAGCATTGGGTCAACAACGATGAAATCCCGCTCTTCCACATCAGAAGGAAGTTTTACATAGTATTCTACAGGCTTTAATGTTTTCGGATCCCGATATAACCCGATATGGCCGACTTTTGCGGCAGGAATCAGTTTCAAAATGCCGTCAACCATTCCTAGCCCCGCACGTAAAATGGGAATAACCCCAAGTTTTTTTCCTGACAAGATTTTTGTTTTCGCTACTCCTACCGGGGTTTCTACTTCCACTTCCTCCAGCGGAAGATCTCGTGTTATCTCAAACGCCATTAATGTAGCAATCTCATCCACAAGCTCTCGAAATTCTTTTGTTCCGGTTTTTTTATCGCGAATATAGGATAGCTTATGCTGAATTAACGGGTGATCAAATACAAACACTTTGCCCAAGTTTCACATCTCCTTTTCTTTTGCCTCAATAGATTTTACAGAAAAAATTTTTGAGTTTCAACATTTTCATCAACCTTTTTCGACAACATTCCAAACGATGAAATCCATTTTAAATAGTTTTAAGAGGCAGAAAATGAAAATAAAAAAAGAGCGTCCGAAGCATGTGGCTTCGAACACTCAATATTCCTCAATAATTTGGGTAGAGCGGGAATTTTTCTGTTAAAGCTTGCACCCGTTTTCTCGCTTCTTCCAATTTAGCTTCGTCTTGATGGAATTTCAATGCAAATGCAATAATCGATCCGATTTCATCCATTTCTTCCAAACCAAAACCGCGGCTTGTGACAGCTGCCGTTCCAATACGGATTCCGCTTGTAACAAAAGGTGATTCAGGATCGTATGGAATCGCGTTTTTATTCACAGTAATGCCGATTTCGTCCAAAACATGTTCAGCAACTTTTCCTGTTAATTGCAGGTTGCGGACATCAACTAAAATCAAATGGTTATCTGTTCCTCCAGATACTAAAGTCAGTCCTTCTTCTTTTAATTTTTCTGCCAGCCGCTTCGCATTGTTGATAATGTTTTGCGCATATGTTTTAAATTCTTCTTGTAAAACTTCTCCCAATGCTACCGCTTTTGCCGCAATAACATGCATTAACGGACCGCCTTGAATGCCTGGGAAAATGATTTTATCAATTTGTTTTGCAAATTCTTCTTTGCATAAAATCATTCCGCCTCTTGGACCGCGAAGTGTTTTATGCGTCGTAGTTGTTACAAAATGGGAGTACGGCACAGGATTTTGATGAAGACCTGCAGCAACAAGGCCGGCAATATGAGCCATGTCAACCATTAAGTAAGCTCCCACTTCATCAGCGATTTCCCGAAACTTTTTAAAATCAATTTCACGAGGATAAGCGCTGGCACCAGCAACAATGATTTTCGGTTTATGCTCAAGAGCTTTAGCTCGAACATCATCATAATCGATAAGATGGGTGTTAGGATCAACACCGTATTCAACAAAATTAAATTGCATTCCGCTGAAGTTTACCGGACTTCCATGCGTTAAATGGCCGCCGTGAGACAAATTCATTCCGAGAACAGTGTCCCCATGATTTAAGACAGCATAGTAAACAGCCATATTGGCTTGAGAACCGGAATGCGGCTGAACGTTTGCATGCTCAGCTCCAAAAATTTTTTTCGCCCGTTCGCGAGCTAAATCTTCCGCAACGTCAACATATTCGCATCCTCCATAGTAGCGACGTCCCGGATAACCTTCTGCATATTTATTTGTTAATACAGAACCTTGGGCCTCCATTACCGCTTCACTGACAAAATTTTCTGACGCAATCAGTTCGATTTTCGTACGCTGGCGCTTTAATTCGTTCTGTATCGCTTCATATACTTCAGGATCCTGTTGTTGAATATATTTCATGAAATGTTCCCCCTCTAGTCTTTCATCGATTGAACGGCACAGGCGAGCGACAAAATCGTCATGCCGATCTACTTATTAATCAGAATAACCGTATTGATCATCCTTTGGCAACCCTTTTCTTTTATGTAAGCGTATTCTTCCCAAACTTTTTTTTGGCATGAATAGTTTTTAATTCGGAATTTCTTAAAACCTCGATTCTGCCTGTATACTTAAACTATCAGTTTGTAAAATGAATCATGTCTTGTACAACTCGACCAACGGAGCTTCTATACCTAGCTCAATGCACAGAGTCGTCAAGCAGGAAATGATCGGCAACCTGTATTTTCAGTGAAAAAGGATTGCAGTTTGCTAAAAGATGGAGGGGCCCCTATACTTCAAAGAAATGATGTGCATGTTTTTTTCGTTCCGCTCCACTTCTTTTATAAAAAATAGCAGCACAAACCATGACGTAAGTTCGCACTGCTCATATTCGAATGTTTATTTTGTATAAACTGCCCGCGCACCGCCGATAAGCTTCGGTCGGCTAAAAGCTAAGTTTACATGGGCTTGTCCGACTTGCTTGACCGAGCTTCTAACAGGGACAGCAACATGCTTTAAATGCATGCCAATAAGTGTATCTCCGATGTCAATGCCTGCATCTGCCTTAATAAATTCAACAACAACCGGATCCCTCATATGCTCATAAGCAAACGCTGCCATGGAACCGCCTGCTTTCGGGATTGGGATGACAGAAACGATTTCGTAATTGCGCTTTTCTGCTGTTTCCCGTTCAACGACAAGAGCGCGATTCAAATGCTCGCAGCATTGAAAAGCGAGCTCTACACCTGTTTCTTTTTGAAATTCCGATAATGCAGAAAATATCATTTCGGCAACATCCGTATTTCCGGCAGTGCCGATTTTTTCTCCGATTACTTCGCTCGTTGAGCACCCTATGACAATCAGCTGCCCATTTTGAATTGGTGCTTTTTCTTTAAAATCGGCCAGCACTGTTAAAAGCTGTTCCCGGTATTCTTGCAATTCCGGCATTCGATCATCACCTTATAAATGGGTTTCTTCATATTTTGAAATTTTTTCTATTCTATTCGCATGCCTGCCTCCCACATATTCAGTTGTTAGCCACGTTTTCACAATTTCGCGGGCAAGCCCCGGCCCGATGACACGTTCACCCATTGCAAGCATGTTGCTGTCGTTATGCTCCCGGGTTGCTTTTGCGCTAAACACATCATGTACAAGGGCGCAGCGAATACCTTTTACTTTATTGGCTGCTATTGACATTCCGATCCCTGTTCCGCAAATTAAAATACCGCGGTCAAATTCTCCTTTCGCGACTCGTTCAGCTGCCGGCAATGCGTAATCAGGATAATCAACTGATGTCTCACAGTCGCAGCCGATATCTTCGTATTCGATTTTCATCTCGTCAAGCAATTTTTTGATTTCTTCACGTATGTTGACCCCTCCGTGATCTGAGGCAATTATGACTTTCACTAGATGCTCCTCCTTTTTATTTTTCATAAGTAAATCGATCGATTACTTTCTTTAGCTGCTGAGCGCTTGCTTCAAGCTCTCTCGTTAATTGATTAATGTTGGAAATATTATCAGCTTGTTCTTGTACAGATGAGGCCACTTCTTGTGCACCAGCAGATGTCTCTTCGGCAATCGCTGCCACTTCTTCGGATTGCGCTCCTGTTTGTTGAATGCTTTTTTGCTGTTCGTCCATCAGCTCGCTGATCACCTTAACCGCTTCAGCAACATGCAAAATCGATTTCGACATCTCCACAAGAATTTTCTCTGTTTCTTTCCCTCTTTGCGCTTCTTGTCGAGCTGTTTTCACTTGATCTCCAATCTGTTCAACAACATTGCTTACTTCCTTTTGAATGTTAGAGATCAGCTCGGAAATTCCTTGAACAGCTTTGGCGCTTTGGTCAGCAAGCTTTCGAACTTCTTCCGCAACGACAGCAAACCCTCTGCCGTGTTCACCTGCTCTTGCCGCTTCAATTGACGCGTTCAGCGCCAGCAGGTTTGTTTGATCGGCAATATCGCCGACAAGGGATACAATAGTCTCCACCTTTTTGGCATTTTCTTCAAGACGCTGTACCGCCAAAATAGATTGCTCGTTTTTTTCGGCCAACGATTGAATCCCTTTAATTAAAGATTGAAATATCTTTTTGCTTTGGTCAAGTGATTGAACCATTTCATTAGCCATTTTTTCGGATACTTTTGCTTTTTCTTTTACCTGACTAGCAAGCTCTACCGTATCTTCCACCGCTTCTGCTGTTTCCTGAATAGCAGCCGCCGATTGGTCGGCTCCTGTTGAAATTTCCTTAATCGTATATGAAATGCTTTCAGCTTGTCTTGTTGCCTGTTCTGTTGCAGCATGTATTTGTTTCACCTGCTCATTTGTTTGCTCAAAATTTATTTCAATGTTTTTCACCATATGTCTTAAATTGGAAAGCATTTCATTAAAGGCTCTGCTTAAAGACCGAATTTCATCATCTGATTTGATGTCAGGAACATTTACGGAAATATCGCCATCGGCCGCTATAAGAGCAGCTTTTTCAAGCCGCTTGAGCGGAGAAATAAGAAATCCAGCTGCAATAGCTGTTAAAACCCCTGACCATATGATTCCAAGAGTCAACGTCAAAATGGTAAAAGATGTTCGGTCAATATATTGTTTCACATACTCGTATACAACATAAATGAAAAATCCGCTTGTTGAATATGTAATAAGAGCAACAATCGTAATAAAGATGACGATTTTTAAACGGATGCTGAATTTGTATCGATTCTTGTTTTTCACAGAGTCCACCTGCCTGCTAATTTGTTTCTAATTTTGAAATAAGCTTTTGCAGCAATTGCTCCAGCTCATCCCTTGTTTTCCTGTACGTTTCCACGGAACTGCCAAATGGGTCGGTAATATCACGTACCTCCTCATCTTTTCCAACAACGAACTCGCTTACCGTAAATGTTTTTTCGGCTGCTTTAGGAAAAAATTGGCATAATATGTTTTTATGATCTTTAGTCATCGTAAATACATATGTTGCCCAATCGATATGTTCTTCCGTAAGTTTTGAAGCACTGTGCTCAACATGTATTCCCTTTTCCTCCAGCACTTTTTTTGCATTTTCTGAAATTTTCTGCCCATCCAATGCAAACACGCCTGCTGAACGAACGTTAAATCCGCCGTTTTTTTGCAAATGCTTAAAAATAGCCTCCGCCATCGGGCTTCGACATGTATTTCCGGTGCAAACGAATAAAATGTTTGTCACAAGGTTTTCTCCCTTCTATATCTCCCTTTTGATGTTACCTTCATTATAATCAAAAAGTTCGAAAGAATGGAAACCATGAGGAATTTTTTTATTTTTATTATCGACAAAAAGTCACAATTTTTTTGCATAATAGGCATATTTAACCAAAAAATTAACAAAAAAGCACGTCCAATGACTGTGCTCAAATGATTGGTTTAGACAATACAGCTTTCTACATTGAAAATAATAATTTCAAGCCAAATACAAGCAAAATGCTGCCGCCAAAAGCTTCACTATATGTACCGAACCAATCTTGAACCCGTTTGCCGATCAATAACCCGCTCCAAGTGAGCACCATGCTCATAAAACCAAACATTACGACGGTTAACAAAACCTCCGCTCCGTAGATACCTAGACTTAATCCTACCGAAAAACTGTCTAAACTGACGCTCAGCGCAAAAAGGAACAGGCCGATGCCGACCGGTGCAATGAAAGGCGATTCATCGCGTTTAAAAGACGAATAAATCATTTGAATTCCTAAAAGAGTGAGCAGACATCCTCCAATATACATGGCAACTAAACCAAACTTTTCCGATAGTACTTTCCCCAAGACAATTCCGATAAGCGGCATGATCATATGAAAAATCCCAATGTATATACCGATGTCAAAAATTTGCTTCCATCGCAAACGAGCTAAGCCCATCCCAAGGCTCACTGAAAAGGCATCCATCCCTAATGCAAATGCCATTAAAAATAAAGTTACTATTTCTGCAGCCATATAGATCACCTCCCCCGGACACGCATATTGAACGATATGCACGTCAGAGGGACATTATGACAAAGAATGGCGCCCGGTTCATTGATTTCTGTTTATTTAACTGCGCGATCTGTTTCTGCCTATGCGTGCGCTGGCAGATGGCCTTTACCATTTTTATATTTGCTTTTGATCTGTCAATTCCGCCTTTTAGACAAAAGATCAGAAAGTCTGGACTAAAAAAAAACCGGCCTGAGCGCCGATTTTTGTTCAAGGCATTAAAAGTTTACCGTTCTTTTATGATCCGGTGGGATGCAGCTTTTAACAAGCGATTCATAATAGCTTGTCCAACGCCTTCCGCAGGAAACGCTTCGCTGAATAATACATCCAGCTGTTCTTCATTAAATTTTCTGAGCGAATCATACAGTGTGCTGGCAACTGTTCGCAAATCGCTTCTTTTTCCGCAGACAACAATTTTATCCGCGCTGTAAAAACGACTATTTTCTTCTGTTGTCAACACCCCGACTTTTTTTTCTTTTTCTTTCTCTTTTTGTATTAATTGTTCAATAAATTCTTTGCTTCCATCGACAATCGTTAAAGGAGCATCAGGTGCATAATGTGTATATTTCATGCCCGGCGCTTTCGGCAATTCCTCCTGATTCAGCACAGCAGCATCTATGCGCACCGAACCGATGACTTCTTCTAATTGCTGCTTTGTAACACTACCTGGACGCAGGATCACTGGAATATCCTCGGTGCAGTCAAGTACTGTTGATTCTACGCCAAGTCCAGTAGGGCCTGCATCGACAATTCCCGGGATTCGCCCTTCGAGATCATCCATGACATGTTTAGCAGAAGTTGGACTTGGCTTTCCGGAAAGATTGGCGCTCGGAGCTGCAATCGGCAGATTTGCTGCTTCGATTAATGCTAATGCTGCAGGGTGATCCGGCATGCGCACTGCTACTGTTGATAATCCTGCTGTGGCAAGATTCGACAGACCTTCTTTTTTTGGCAAAACAAGGGTAAGCGGGCCTGGCCAAAAACGGTCAATTAATGGATCAATCCAATCGGGATAGCTATCCACAATCTCTGTTAACTGTTCTTTTTTAGCAATGTGGATAATTAACGGATTATCGCTCGGTCTTCCTTTCGCGCTATAAATTTTTGCTACTGCTTCATCGCTTTTCGCGTTTGCTCCTAGTCCATAGACTGTTTCTGTTGGAAAGGCAACCAATTCATTTTTTTTCAATAGTTCGGCTGCCTGAACAATTTGTGGAGAATTTTTTGTAACATGCTCTAAATTATCCACAATCCAATGCTTCGTTTTCATTTCATTTACTCCTTTGCTAATACATGAACGAGTGTTATGAATCTTTCTAAGCAATAGTGAAACTGTTCCATTATTTTTCAAGAACAAGCTTTATCCACAAATTGTGGATAAAGCTGTTGATTGCAGTGGATAAATATTGTGGATATTGTGTATAATTTATACGTATCCTTAGCGTTATTTTACCATAAACTCTACATTTGGAACGGATACCAACTGATTCATCAGATTTGACGCAAGCATGTGGGAAGGCAATTCATCCGCTTGAATCCTCTTGAATCCCAATATTTCTAATAACTCTGCTACAGAATTTTTGTTGACTGCAAAATAAATATTTTTCAAACGAAACTGTTCCATTAATAAGTCTGCCGATTTTAATAGGGAGATGATATGTCCTTGATTCAAATTGCTGGACACAACGCAAGAGCGGAGGAGACCATCCTGATTGATGACTTCCATTCCTAGACACCCCGCGATTTCACCATGATCAGTCTCCATAATAATAAAATGGCTGTTGTCGAAGCCTTCCGTGGAAACGCCCGCTTGATCTGCAAATTGTTGAATGGTTTTTAAGTCTTCCCTTTCCGCAAACCGCAATGAATAATACACGCTTTCACCCCTTTTATTCGGACAAATCTAGTAATCAATGTATGAGGCAAAAGCTGAATTAGACCTATGAAAACAGATTTGTAAACCATTCTACTAAGAAAAATTTCACTTCTACTTCTTCGTCATGTTCTTCAGGAGCGAATAAGTTTTTTGTTTTCTCTAATTTCTTTTCTTCTTTTACTTTATCCTTTTCTTCATCCTGTTGAATAGCTTCACCGCTTGAAAAGTCGACAAAGCAAAGCGGCGGAAACAACACGCACCACCAGTTGGCTCCTTTTCCTTCTCCAAGAGTGATCAATATGGCTTCATAGTTTCCAGCCGGATAAAGGAAATTTCCATAAAGCTTTGTCGGAAATTGAATTTTTTTAAACTCCACTGTAAAGGATTGGCTGCTGTTTTCCTGTTTTAAAACGCTTTGGACGATATCCTTAATTTCTGGTATTTTTGCTCGAATGATTTTACGCGCCTCTTCAATCGAAGTTAGATCCTGAACCCATTGATTAATTGCTTCATTGACCGCATTCCGAACATTCCGTTTTAAAGCTTGATCTTCCGGAGAATCGCTATTTGCTAAAATTCGCAGACGAATGGCTTCGTCAGGAATGATCACCGTCTCATTTTGTTTTGCGTCTGTCGGCATTTCATAAGCTGTTAATAGGCTGCCAAACAGCATTAAAAAAATATATATAACAGATAATTTCTTTTTCATCGTTTTTCCTCTCCCTTCAGTACGTCATTATCGACAGAAGAGAGAGATCTTAAACATAAAATTGGTTCAGATTTAAAGTTTGCTAGAAAAGGAGGGAATGGCTCGAAAAGCTTATTATAACGAAAGGACAGCAAATACTTTCCGTTCTTTTCCATTCATATCGTATTCAATTTGTACCTCTGCTTTTGGAAACCTATTCTCTAGCATGCTTTTCACATCTTTTCCTTGTCCGTGCCCGATTTCAAATGCGATTAATCCAGGGTAGCGGATCACATCTGGAAGCTGCTCCACAATTTTTCGATAATACAAAAGGCCGTCCGCTCCTCCTGAAAGCGCTAATGTCGGCTCCCAGTCCTTTACAACCGTTGACAGCTCCATGATTTCTTCATCCGGAATATACGGTGGATTGGACACAACAACATCCGCTTTTTGCTTTGCATTTATAATAGGGTTCAGCAAATCGCCTTGATAAAAATGCACATTAGCACAAAGCTTTTCACTATTTTCTTTTGCCACTGCAAGCGCTTTTTCGGAAATATCGGTGGCAGACACGCGCATTTTTTTATTTTCAAGAGCCAATGTGACGGCAATAGCACCGCTCCCTGTGCCAATATCTACAACATCGATTTGCTCCCTTTCAGAAAATAAACGTTCAGAGCGGAGCAGCACGCCTTGAACTAGCTCTTCCGTTTCCGGTCTCGGAATCAATACATGCTCGTTCACCTTAAAAGGGCGGCCGTAAAATTGTTCGCAGCCGATCATATATTGCACAGGCATCCCTTGAGCATGTTTTTGCACGTCCTGCTGAAAGATTTCCCATACTTGTTTGTCAATATCCATTCTTAAATCGGCAAGCAAGCTCGCCCGACTTTTCTTCATATGATGCAAAAGCAGCAATTCTCCCGCATTCTCATCTCTTCCCGCTTGTTTTAAAAAAGAAGAAGCCCATTTGAGGGCTTCGAAAACTTTCGGCATGGTTTACTCCCCTTGGGATTGCAGTTTTTTCGCTTGATCTTCTAAAATGAGGGCATCGATAATTTCATCCAATTTTCCTTCTAGGATGAGATCAAGCTTTTGTAATGTGAGACCGATACGATGGTCTGTAACTCTGTTTTGCGGGAAGTTGTACGTACGGATGCGTTCCGATCGATCACCGGTTCCAACAGCAAGCTTTCGATTTTGATCGTATTCCGCTTGCGCTTCTTGGCGGTATTTATCTAAAATGCGGGCACGCAAAACCTTCATGGCTTTCTCTTTATTTTTTATTTGCGATTTTTCATCCTGGCAGGATACGACAATTCCGGTTGGAATGTGTGTTAAACGTACAGCTGACATCGTAGTGTTAACGCTTTGTCCTCCAGGACCGCTTGATGCGAATGTATCAACACGGATATCTTTCTCGTTAATTTCTACTTCTACCTCTTCCGCTTCCGGCAAACAGGCGACTGTTGCAGTTGACGTATGAATTCTGCCTCCAGATTCCGTCTCCGGTACCCGCTGCACGCGATGGGCACCGTTTTCAAATTTTAATTTGGAATAGGCTCCTTTTCCTGTAATCATAAAAATGATCTCTTTATAGCCGCCAGTCCCGGTCGTGTTTGCTTCCATCACTTCTATTTTCCAGCCTTTATCTTCCGCATACCTAGTATACATGCGATAAAGGTCTGCAGCAAAAAGCGCTGCTTCCTCTCCGCCTGCTGCACCGCGGATCTCCATGATAACGTTCTTTTCATCGTTTGGATCTTTTGGAAGCAATAAAATTTTTAATTGCTCAATCAGCTCGCTTTCCCGCGCTTCAAGCTCTGCCAGTTCCTCTTTTACCATTGCCCGCATTTCTGGATCAAGCTTTTCTTCAAGCATGCTTTTTGCATCTTCTAGCTGCTCTCTTACCTTTTTATATTCACGGTAAACTTCAACCGTTTCTTGAAGATCAGATTGTTCTTTCGAATATTCGCGCAGCTTTTTCGGATCGTTGACAACCTCCGGATCCATTAAAAGCTCATTCAATTTTTCATATCGGTCTTCAACCGCTTGCAAACGTTCTAACACGGAATTTCACCTCTATTTTTAATCATAGCCCACTCATAGGGAAACTCCTATGTGGTGCACCGTTTGTAACTTTCTAAATTATAGTATAGGAAACTGTACCAGTCAAAAACAACCGTTTTTAACAATTGGGAAGCAAAAAAGCTTTTTTCGATATGCGATGCTGCAAAGTCGATTTTACAGGTTCGGACGGCTTTTATAATCACATCAAGGTTTTGTTAAAAAGCGATGAATCAATCCAATATGCTGCCATCATTTGTACAAAACTAGCAACCTTTTAAAATTTTTCGTTTTTGATCTAGAGTGCAGGACAAAATCAAGTCGGCTGACAGACAAAACCAGATGTATGCGGACGAATGATTCTGCCATGAAATAGAATCAGCGGCCGAATGGAACAGAATATATTTTTTGAAGCTCTCGCAGTTTCAAACGTTCGGATAATTGCCGGCTCCTCTGTCGATATTCTAGAACTTTTGCCGGATGACCGCTTGTTTTGTCAAACAGGAAGGGTTCTCCTATAAAAAGCTGAATATGTATATTATGATCGTTTGAAAGGGGAGGTTCGATGAATACAACCGATGCTGCCAAAAAAATCGGTGTTTCTCCGAAAACAGTTCAGCGCTGGATCAAACAGCTTAATCTTCCAATGGAACGGAACGAACTTGGACATTATATGTTTTCTGACGAGGATATCGCCTTGCTCAAAGAAGTTCACAATCAAATAAAACAAGGAGTTCCAATGCAACAAGTAATAGTAAAAGCGAAAAGAAAAGAATCGGCTAAAAATGCTGGTGGAACGGTTTCGAACGAATTGTTGAAAAAAATAGCGGATCTGGAGCAAATGATCTATTCAAAAGCTGACGATGTCGTGTCATATCAGCTTTTAGTGCAAAGAAAGGAAATTGAAGAGCTGACAGGAAGGATCGAGACGCTCGAAAGAAAAATAAAAGAGCTTGAAAGCAAAAAAAGTATGCCTGAACTTCAAATGTCTTCACTTCAAATGTCTTCGATCGATAAACCCCGAAAAAAGAAGGCAGTATATAAAACGCTGCTCAGCTCCATTTTCGGTTTATAAGCCCGTCTTCATGACACACACTCGATACACGAAATCGATTTTCGATTTATAAGTTCTTTCATAAAACTCGCTCAATCGGTGAACGAGTTTTATTTTTTATTGATTAACTGAACATGCAAGTTGTATCGGGGCAGTGCGCGCTGCAACTTGTCGTACAGCTCCTTTTGCCGGTTTTCGCGTTGTTGTTCCGTCAATTTTTGCGATGTATAAATAACCGCCCATGCATCGTCCCCGTTTGTCCAAAAAGAATCGAGCTCTAAACCTTTTTCAGTTTCCAGTGTACGGACGATTTGTTCTTTTGCCTCCCTAATCGTCAAGGGGCTGTTCGCAATATTTATGTTTGGATTTTGTGTTTGCTGGTCAACCACATCTCCTGTATTTTCAGGCTTAACGTCCCTCGTCATCAGGTTGGATCCATTATGATCGAGATTTAATGAGCGATTATCTGATATTTTATCCGCCGTTCCACACCCTGACAGTAAATATATTGCCGCCAAAATGAATGGTATCAATATTCGCATAAAAAGCACCTCCTGTTCTTAAGGTGCCCAAAAGGATCAGCTCTTTTAAATGAAAATATTTCCTTATCGTAAGATTCTCTTCATCACACCTTGCCGACAACGTTTCTTCCCATCTAATGCAAATAAGCAATGATTCATAACGACGGATTCGCGTGGCACTTTCGGCAGACAGGATAGTACTTGTCATTTCCTCCGATTTGGATTTGCTCGCCCGAATATACCGGTTTGCCGTTGTCATCAATCCGTAAATTCATTGTTGCTTTCCTTTCGCAGAACCAGCAAATCGTTTTCATTTCCTCAATTTTATCCGCAAAAAGCAGCAAATATTTGCTTCCTTCGAAAAGCTCATTTTGAAAATCGTTTTTCAATCCAAACGCCATTGTGGGAATATTCAATTTGTCAACAATATCCGCAAGCTCAAGTACATGCTTTTTCTTTAAAAATTGTGCCTCATCCACTAGCACACAGTACGGCTTAGGCTGATACTCCTTCACAATTTGGAAAATATTCGTATCATCGTAGATCGGTATCGCTTTTCGTCTGAAGCCAATTCTGCTTGATACATATCCAACTTCATCACGAGTATCAATGGCAGACGTGAAAATCAGCACCGATTTGTTTTGTTCCTCATAGTTATGAGCAACCTTTAAAATTTCGATGGATTTGCCGCTGTTCATCGCCCCGTATTTAAAAAACAATTGCGCCATATTCAAAAATCTCTCCCCGTTTTATAAAAACATGTCAAATAAGTGAAAAAACAGGCAGAATGAAAAGACTGCCTGTTTTACATAATTATTTAAGACCGTATTTTTTGTTAAATTTGTCTACACGTCCGGCTGCAGTTGCAAATTTTTGACGGCCTGTATAGAACGGATGGCATTCAGAACAAATTTCAACGCGCACCTCATCTTTAACAGAACCGCTTTCAAATTCGTTTCCGCATGCACATTTTACGAGTACTCTTTTATAATTTGGATGAATTCCCGGTTTCATAGTTTTCAACTCCTTTACGCCCTGAATCATTTCGAAACAGAGTTTATCTATTCGGAAACGTGCAATTATTTCACGCTTCAACATTCTTAAACACACATAAAAAAATTATAACAAGGGTTTACAAGAAATGCAACATAGTTAGAAACTTTTTATGCCAGTTGTTTTCCATTCTTCTTTTAGCATTTCAAAAAATTCCTCATTTGATTTCGTTTGGCGCATTTTCTTTAAGAAGCGTTCAGCAAAATCCATCTGATCCGACATAGATTTTCGAATCGCCCATAACATTTCTAAATGCTCTTTCGGAATTAACAATTCTTCTTTTCGTGTACCGGAACGGCGAATATCAATGGCAGGGAATATTCTCCTTTCCGCTAATGAACGATCAAGATGAAGCTCCATATTTCCCGTTCCTTTAAATTCTTCGTAAATGACATCATCCATTCGCGATCCCGTATCTACAAGCGCAGTTGCCAATATCGTCAAGCTGCCGCCTTCCTCAATGTTCCGCGCCGCCCCAAAAAACCGCTTCGGACGGTGAAATGCGGCAGGGTCAATCCCTCCTGACAGCGTCCGGCCGCTTGGCGGAATTACTAAGTTATATGCGCGGGCCAGCCGGGTTATGCTGTCCATTAAAATAATGACATCCCTTTTATGCTCCACAAGACGCATCGCTCGTTCAAGAACGAGTTCAGCGACTTTAATATGATTCTCCGGCACCTCATCGAAAGTTGAGCTTACGACATCCCCTTTTACAGAACGTTCAATATCGGTTACCTCTTCAGGACGTTCATCAATAAGCAACACAATCAGTTCAGCCTCAGGATGGTTCGTCGTAATGGCATTGGCAATTTCTTTTAAAAGCATTGTTTTTCCTGCCTTAGGGGGTGCCACAATTAAACCGCGCTGTCCAAAGCCGACTGGTGTAATTAAATCCATAATTCTTGTTGATAAATTTTTAGGTTCGGTTTCCAATTTCATTTGTCTATTTGGATAAAGAGGAGTAAGGCCCGGGAAATGGACGCGTTCTTTCGCAGATTCGGGGTCGTCGCCATTTACCGCTTCAACGTGCAGCAATCCGTAATATCGTTCATTTTCTTTTGGCGGGCGGACTTTTCCAGATACTTTATCGCCGTTTCTTAAATCAAAACGGCGGATTTGCGAGGCTGAAATATAAATATCCTCTGCGCTGGGAGAATAGTTAATTGGACGCAGAAAACCAAATCCTTCAGAAGGAATGATTTCTAAGACGCCTTCCATAAATAGCAAATCTTCTTTCTCCGCATTTGCTTTTAATATTGCAAAAATTAATTCCTTTTTTGTTAATTTGCTGTAATATGAAATTTTAAATTGCCGTGCTAGTTCATACAACTCTTTTAATTTCATATTTTCAAGAGTTGAAATGGAAATCTCGCTCATACTTACACCACGCTTTTCTTACCATATTCAAAATGTTTCACGTTTCGTTCTTCCATCCATTAAAATTTGTTGTTTGAAAACGTAAGGGCAAATGGATTGAGAAGGAGGCAGGAAGGTAGGAAGCTTAAAAGCAGAAATCTTTTTATAACAACCTCTTTATTTTTACCTTATTTTTTTACTTTTCGCAATACATTTCAAGCTAAAAAACAGCGGAAAGTATTTTGAAGGGTATATTTTTAAAAAGCAGAGGAGATCTATTCGTCTCCTCTCACTAAGATCGAATAACTAAATTCGGTTTTTTATTCAAAGAATGGCGGCCATCGATAAAGCGAACTGTTCCGGATTTCGCACGCATCACAACAGAATGAGTCGTTGCAATAGAGCTTTTGAATTGCACACCTTTTAACAGCTCGCCATCCGTTACACCTGTTGCAGCAAAAATCGCATCATCGCCTTTTACTAAGTCTTCCATTCGAAGAGTTTTGTTGACATCAATCCCCATTTTTTTACATCGTTCCAGCTCCTGGTCATTTTGCGGCAGCAGCTTTCCTTGTATTTCTCCTCCTAAACATTTTAAAGCAACTGCTGCCAACACTCCTTCAGGAGCCCCTCCAGATCCGAACAAAATATCAACGCCCGTATGGTCAAAGGCGGTATTAATTGCCGCAGCGACATCGCCGTCATTGATCAGTTTAATGCGAACACCCGCTTCTCGAAGGGTTTGAATAATATGCTCATGTCTTTTTCGATTTAAAACAGTTGCTACAACATCTTCGATATCTTTATTTTTCGCCTTTGCAACAGCTTTTAAATTGTCGATAATCGGAGCATCAATATCTATGCACCCGACAGCTTCAGGCCCTACTGCAATTTTGTCCATATACATATCTGGCGCATGGAGCATGTTCCCATGGTCGGCTACCGCTATAACTGCAAGTGCATTCCAGCCGCCTGACGCCACAATATTGGTTCCTTCCAATGGATCTACGGCGACATCGACACGCGGGCCGTAGCCGTTGCCAAGCTTCTCCCCAATATACAGCATCGGAGCCTCGTCCATTTCTCCTTCTCCAATCACGACTGTTCCTTTCATCGGGATCGTATCTAGAACGGTTCGCATTGCTGAGGTCGCGGCATCATCCGCCTCATCTTTTTTGCCGCGGCCCATCCAACGTGCAGACGCAAGGGCAGCTGCTTCTGTCACACGTACAAGTTCCATTGATAAACTTCTTTCCATTTTGTGTTCCTCCCCCTTTGATGTCATTTCATGCAAAATTGGTGATTTTTATGAATTTTGCAATTGCTGAATTTCTTGGTCAGTTAATTTCTCCCTCCATATTTTGGCGCCAATCCCGGCAAGTTTTTCTTCTAAATGGCTGTATCCGCGATGAATATGGTCGATGCCGGTTACCTCTGTTATTCCATCGGCCATTAAACCCGCTGCTACAAGCGATGCCCCTGCCCGAAGATCGCTCGCTTTTACTTTTGCACCTTGAAGAGTTGACGGACCTGTTATGATCGCAGACCGACCCTCCACTTTGATTTGAGCACCCATCCTTCTTAATTCATCAATATGCTTGAATCTTGAAGAGTAAATGGTATCTGTCACCATGCTTGTTCCGTTCGCCTGTGTCAAAAGCGTTGTCATAGGCTGCTGCAAATCGGTTGGAAATCCCGGGTACACGAGAGTTTTTATATCGACAGGCTTTAATTCTTTATTTCGACGGGCGATATAAACTTGATCATCGCTCGTTTCTACATGGACCCCCATTTCCCGAAGCTTCGCAATAAGGGATTCGAGATGAAGAGGTATGACATTGTCAACGATGAGCTCTTCTGCAATGCCGGCACCGATAATCATATACGTTCCTGCTTCAATTCGATCCGGAATAATCGAATGGCGGCAGCCATGCAGCTTTTCAACCCCATCGATCCGGATGACGTCCGTTCCGGCCCCTTTTATTTTTGCCCCCATGCTGGATAATAAAGTTGCAACATCAATAATTTCGGGTTCTTTTGCAGCATTTTCAATAATTGTCCGCCCTTTTGCCAAGACCGCTGCAAGCATGATGTTTATGGTGGCACCCACGCTTACAACATCAAGAAAAATCCGAGCTCCTCTAAGCTCATCCGCACGCAAATAAATGGCACCATGCTCATTTGTTACAGAAGCACCTAAAGCTTCAAACCCTTTTATGTGCTGGTCGATTGGTCTCGGACCTAAATGACAGCCGCCGGGAAGCCCGATCACCGCTTTTTTAAACCGGCCAAGCATCGCTCCCATTAAATAATAAGAGGCTCTCAGCTTTTTCACTTTTCCGTTTGGAAGCGGCATTGAAAGCATGCTTGTCGGATCGACTGTAATATCGTTTTGATGAAACGAAACTTTGCCCCCTATTTCCTCCAATAAATCGCCCAAAATATGTACATCAGATATATCTGGAAGCCCTTCAATCGTAACGGATGAGCTTGCTAAAATTGTTGCTGGAATCAATGCTACTGCGCTATTTTTAGCACCGCTTACCTTCACCGTACCTTTCAACTTCTGCCCGCCTGCAACTTTTAACTTTTCCATAGCAGTCTCCCTTCTTGTGACCTAACAGTTTGCTAAAGAAAACGGGATCCAGATTTTCTTTAACAAACTGTCATGATGAAAAGCCCTCTTTACACATTGATTACCATTTGTTGAAAAATACATACGAAAAGGGGGCAATTTTATTGTACACAAATAGATAGGGCATGACAAAACGTTCATCAGAAAAACGAGCAGATTCTACTCCTTCAGGCGTTACAGCAAGTTCAAACGACCGGATTCTGCGGCAAAAGATTTTTCAAACGGGGGAAATCCCCCGTTTTATCATTTACCGATTGTTCCAGTCTGCTAAAAACTTCTCAATACCTTGATCAGTCAGCGGATGTTTGAACAGCTGCATCAACACTTTATAAGGAATCGTGGCAATATGAGCTCCGCGCAATGCTGCCTCAGTTACATGCTGCGGATGACGGATGGAAGCAGCAATAATTTTCGTATCAATCCCATGAATATCAAATATTTGAGAGATTTCTGAAATGAGATTCAATCCATTATGACCGATGTCATCTAACCGACCTAAAAAAGGAGAAACATATGTAGCACCTGCTCTTGCAGCTAGGAGCGCTTGATTGGCGTTAAAAATAAGCGTCACGTTTGTATAAATTCCCAATTCTGAGAATTTTTTGACCGCTTTTAGGCCATCAGGGGTCATAGGAACTTTTATCGTAATATTTGGTGCAATTTTAGCTAATTCTTGACCTTCCTCAATCATTTCTTCCGCTTTAGTTGAGATGACTTCCGCGCTGACAGATCCGGAAACAATGGATGTAATTTCTTTCAATCTTTCTTCAAACGTTACCCCTTTTTCTTTTGCAACTAAGCTAGGGTTAGTTGTTACTCCTGACAAAACGCCTAGTGATTGAGCTTCCTTAATTTCTTCGATATTTGCTGTATCAATAAAAAATAACATGCCTGGTACCTCCCTTATGTGATCGCTTTCTCAAAAACAAGAAACGAAACCGCCATACTTCATAAAAGAAAGGCGGCCGTAAATTGCAAAAAGAAATATGAAACCTTATCTATTTATTCTGCTTTTCCGGATGAACCGAATTCGCGCATTTTGCCTTTAACTGTTTCTTTAATGGCTTCCCGGGCAGGACCTAAATATTTGCGCGGATCATACATATCCGGATTTTCTGCCAAAACTTCGCGAACGCGTTTAGCAGATGCTATTTGGTTTTCTGTATTAACGTTAATTTTCGCAGTTCCTAAAGAAATTGCTCTTTGAATATCCTTTGTCGGAATTCCTGTTCCCCCGTGCAGTACTAATGGAACGCCAGTCCGGTTGCTGATTTCCTCCATTTCTTTAAAGCCTAGGTTCGGCTCTCCTTTATACGGACCGTGAACAGATCCCAATGCAGGAGCTAGGCAATCAATACCTGTCCGTTTTACAAGCTCTTCACATTCATTTGGATCAGCGTAAATAATTCCTTCTCCTACTACGTCATCTTCCTGTCCGCCGACAACACCTAATTCCGCTTCAACAGAAACACCATGTAGATGAGCAAGCTCCACTACTTTGGAAGTTAAAGCGACATTCTCTTCAAAAGGATGATGAGAGGCATCGATCATAACAGAAGTAAAGCCGGCATGAATAGCTTTTGCACATGATTCAAAGCTTGAGCCGTGATCTAAATGGATGGCAACTGGAACGGTAATTTTATAATCTTCCATCAAACCTTTTACCATGTTCACAACCGTTTTAAAACCGCCCATATAGCGACCAGCGCCTTCTGAAACGCCTAAAATAACCGGTGATTTTTCTTCTTCTGCTGCTTGCAGAATCGCTTGTGTGAACTCGAGATTGTTTAAATTAAACTGTCCTACAGCATAGCCGTTTTCTTTTGCACGATTTAACATTTCAGTCATTGAAACTAAGGGCATCGAAAAATCCTCCTTAAATTAAGTAGCCTATGTTGCGATTAGCGAAAAGCTCAAACCTAGCATGACCTGAGCAAGAAAAATGTATGTATGATGCCAATCATCTTTTCTTACTAAATAGAATACCAACTTATGAGGATTTCGGCAACTTTATTCCGATAAATTCATGGATTATACACTTTATTTCGCTCGGGAAGGCAAATATTTTCTCACTGTATCCCGCAGCTCGTCAATGTCAAACGGCTTGGCGAAGTGTGTTAATGCCCCTAAATCTTTCGCTTCCTGAATCATATCCAATTCTCCATACGCGGTCATGATAATGACTCGTATATCAGGGTTAACCTTTTTTAGCGTTTTTAAAATTTCAATCCCGTCCATCCCAGGAATTTTCATGTCTAATAAAACGAGATCAGGGGAATGGTTTTCGGCTATTTCTAATGCCTGAAAACCGTTAGCAGCTTGAAAAGTTTGATAACCCTCTTTATTGAACACTTCATTCAGCAAAATCCGAATTCCGTATTGATCGTCGACAATTAAAATTTTTCCATCCATTTTTACACCTCTTAACTTAAACAAATGCAATACTTTTTAAAATTTTATTTAGTTATGTATTCTCGATTAAATTACAATTTCCTGCCAACAGGTTCACAAATTATTCATATTTTGATTCTTCGCCGCTTTTTCTTATTATATAAGCAGAGAACTTTGTATAAAGGTGGCTGATGATTAAATGTTAAAAATTTTTACGACACAATTAACAGGGTTTTTCCAAAGAATTCAAGAGAAAGAAAACAGCCAAATAGAAGATGCCGCACGTCTACTGGCTCAAGCTGCAATCGGAGAAGGCGCCATTTATGTAAAAGGATGGGGAACTCTTGAAGGAATTTATGCCCAAGTTGAAAAAGGAGAATCCTTTCCGGCATGCAAGCCTTTGCCTGATGTGGATAACGTAACCGCAGCAGACCGCGTTCTCCTTTTCACCCCGTTTTCGACTGATCTTGATGCGATTGATACTGCGCAGCAATTGGCCGAAAAAGGGATTCCAACCGTTGGGGTTTCCGCAGCTGTTAACGGCGAAAAAAGCTTACAGCAATTTGTCGATATACATGTAGATTCCAAATTAACAAAACCCATTATTCCCACTGAACATAATGAACGAATCGGCTTCCCTGTGCTCATGACTTCATTATATGTTTACTACTGCTTATTTTTGACTGTGAAAGAAATATTGGAGGAACATGAAGAATAAATTTTACATACAAGAAATGCGAAGAAATTGGCAAATCGCCAATTTCTTTTTATATGAATCAGCATAGAAACCCATTGATTCCAAATTTAGTCCTCTCTTATACAGACTTTAGACCTTTATCAATACACTTTGTAGAGCAGAGAAGCTGATGACCTGTTTCATGATTTACAATGCGTTTTTATGAAAAATCGCGTATTAGTCATTTTTGCGATACTCTAATAAAATTTTATGAAAAAAAGCGACGCCGTTTATAGGGATGGTTTTTAAATTTAGAACAGTGTCGATTTCCCGGCCGATTCTTTCTTCAAAATGAAAAACAAAGCCGCTGCTTTCGGAAATCAGTGAAAGATTTGTCGTAATAAAAAAATTTGTATTACGAGCAAAAAAAAGGCTGTCTAACCAATCGTTCAGACAACCTTTTCTTTCATTTCTTATTGATTTTTCTTGTTTAGAGAAGCGTGAATGAACTCCCGGAAAAGGGGCTGCGGTCTAGTTGGCCGTGATGTAAACTCCGGATGGAATTGGGACGCAACAAACCAAGGGTGGTCTTGTAACTCAATGATTTCTACTAACCGTCCATCTGGACTTGTTCCGGAGAATACAAATCCGGCCTCTTCCATTTGCTGACGGAACTCATTGTTAAATTCGTACCGATGGCGATGACGTTCATAAATTACTTCATCGTCGTAGGCTTCATAAGCCTTTGTTCCTTCTTTCAATTTGCAAGGATATAAACCAAGACGGAGCGTTCCTCCTAAATCCTCTACTTCTTTTTGCTCCGGAAGCAAGTCAATAATCGGATATGGAGTGTTTGGATCAATTTCAGATGAATTCGCACCTTTTAATCCTAGAACGTTGCGGGCAAACTCGATCGAAGCTACCTGCATGCCAAGACAGATGCCAAGGAAAGGAATTTTTTGTTCGCGGGCGTATTGAGTCGCGATTATTTTCCCTTCCACTCCCCTGTCTCCAAATCCGCCAGGAACTAATATACCTTCAGCTCCCTGAAGCAAGTCTGCTACATTCTCTTTCGTAACATGCTCCGCATTGATCCAATCAATTTCCACATCGGCATCATAATAATATCCGGCATGCTTCAAAGCTTCCACAACGGAAATATAGGCGTCCTGAAGCTCGACATATTTGCCGACTAAGGCGATTTTGACTGTTTTTGATAAATTGCGGACTTTATTGACAAGCTCGATCCATTCCGTCATATCAGCTTGTCCGCATTGAAGATCCAAATAATCGCAAACAATTTGATCAAGGTTTTGTTCTTGCAATGCTAAAGGGACGCTGTAAAGAATATCGGCATCACGGCATTCAATGACAGCTTTCGGTTCAATGTCGCAGAACAAAGCAATTTTATCTTTCATCTCTTGGGAAATCGGCATTTCTGTGCGCACTACAATCACATTTGGCTGTATTCCCAATGAGCGCAATTCTTTCACACTATGCTGTGTCGGCTTTGTTTTCATTTCTCCTGCTGCTTTAATATATGGCACAAGAGTACAATGAATGTACATGACGTTTTTGCGGCCTGCTTCATTTTTCATTTGGCGGATGGCTTCCAAAAACGGCAATGATTCAATATCTCCGACGGTACCTCCGATTTCGGTAATAACGACATCAGCATTTGTTTCTCTGCCAGCGCGAAAAACGCGGTCTTTAATTTCATTCGTAATATGGGGGATGACTTGAACGGTTCCGCCTAAATAATCGCCTCTCCGTTCTTTTTTAATGACGGCCGAATAAATTTTTCCTGTTGTGACATTGCTGTACTTATTTAAATTAATATCAATAAAGCGCTCGTAATGGCCTAAATCGAGGTCAGTTTCAGCGCCGTCATCCGTCACGAACACTTCGCCGTGCTGATACGGACTCATTGTTCCCGGATCAACATTGATATATGGATCGAATTTTTGAATCGTCACATTCAACCCGCGGTTTTTTAGAAGTCTGCCAAGAGATGCGGCAGTAATTCCTTTCCCTAAAGATGAAACAACGCCACCGGTTACAAAAATATACTTGGTCATGCAAAAATTCCCTCCAGTTGCAATCTATCCTTTTGTTAATTTGCACAAAATAAATCGTCAGAAGGCATCAACAAAAAAATATGAAAGCTCCCTTCCTTTTCGGAAAGGGAGCTTTCATATTGTAATTTGTTTTCCGTACTTTTAAAGCCCAATTAAAATATTAGCGAGGAAAACTATGAAAGTCAACCCTTAAATTTAGGACATTATTGTTCGTCCAATTCTTCCTCATCGAGATCGAGATCAGCATCCAACTCGTCATCTTCTACATCGTAATCATCGTCAATTAGTTCATCATCAAAGCTTTCATCATCTTCTTCGTCCTCAAAATCATCGTCTTCTTCGTCAAGATCAAGCTCTTCTTCATCCACATAATCGTCAAGATCGTCATAGTCAAGATCGTCTTCAACCAAGTCTTCATAATCGTCAAGATCTTCTTCATCGTATGCAATCTTCGCTTTTTTCTTCTTCGTTTTAACCGTCGGCTGGGTTTCTTCTTCAATTTGATCGAGCGGATACCAGCTCTTAATGCCCCAGCTATTTTCCCCAATACAAATAAATTTTCCATCTATATTTAAATCCGTATAAAACTGTGCAATGCGTTCGGTCGCTTCTTCCTCCGAAAGCCCTAATAAACTGCTAACTTCTTTCATTAATTCTTCAAACGGTATAGCTTGCCTTTTTTCGGAAAGAATAAGGTAAGCGATATCCACCATCGACATTTCTTTCAGCTGCTCCTGCGAGTATTGCGTTAAGCTCAAGGTCAGGCACTCCCTTTCTCGTCTTTCATCTATCTTTATGAAATGAAAGGGCAACGAAAATAGAATAAAGCATGATATAATTCCGAATGATGAAATGCCGCCCTTTCAGTGATGTACCATATGATACGTTTGCATACCATTCATTATAAACAAATTTTACAACTTTATGCTACCGTATTGTGTCTTGATTTTAAATTTTTTCGTCAAATTCCATTGTCTATCTTTCTGTTTTTTAAAATCTTAAGGCGCCCTTAAAGGCGCCTTTTAAAATTGCTTTCTATCTAATCATATCTTTATGAAATGAGCTCTTGCTCCTTCGATTCGCCAAAAACAGCTTTTCCCAGCAGCTCCGCTACATCGTACGTTTTCACTTTATTTCCAACCTCTTTTGCTTTCGTTCCATCTGTCAGCATTGTTAGACAATATGGACATCCGGAGCTGATCACGCTTGGATTGACAGCTAATGCTTGTTCGGTGCGCGCAACATTGATGCGCACTCCCGTGTCTTCCTCCATCCACATAAGACCGCCGCCGGCTCCACAGCACATGCCCGTTTCCCGATTCCGTTCCATTTCAACAACTTTTACACCTGGAATGGATGCCAAAATTTCACGGGGCGGATCATAAATTTCGTTGTATCTTCCAAGGTAACAAGAATCGTGGAAAGTAATCGTTTCATTCACTTCATATTTCGGAACGAGCTTCTTTTCTTTCAACAGTTTTGCTAAAAGTTCTGTATGATGGTACACTTCGGCTTCAAAACCGAAATCCGGATATTCATTTTTAAATATGTTGTAAGCATGCGGGTCGATTGTAACAATTTTCTTCACATTATATTTTTCAAATTCGGCTATGTTGCTTGCAGCAAGCTCTTGAAATAAAAACTCATTGCCGAGTCGCCTCGGTGTGTCACCTGAATTTTTCTCTTTATTTCCTAATATAGCAAATTTCACACCTGCTTCGTTCAAAAGTTTAGCAAACGATAAAGCGATTTTTTGGCTGCGGTTATCAAATGATCCCATGGAACCGACCCAGAATAAATATTCAAACTCCTCGCCTTGCTTTTTCAATTCCTTCACCGTTGGCACATAGACATCTTCTTGTGATTTGCGCCAATTTTCCTTATCTTTGCGGTTTAGGCCCCACGGATTTCCTTGCCGCTCAATGTTTTGCATCGCCCGCTGCGCATCCGGATTCATTTTTCCTTCTGTTAATACAAGGTAGCGGCGCAGGTCAATGATTTTATCGACATGTTCGTTCATTACTGGACATTGGTCTTCACAATTCCGGCACGTCGTACATGCCCATATTTCTTCCTCTGAAATGACCTCCCCGATGAGGCTTGGATTGTAGTCAAGAGCCGCCGCCGCTTCACCTGTTCCCTTTTGCATCGACTGAAGAGCTAGCTGATTTCCCATCGTATTTTGAAATGCAAAGGCAGGCACCCAAGGGGACTTGGAAGTGATGGCAGCCCCTTTATTTGTTAAATGATCCCGAAGCTTTATGATTAAATCCATCGGCGAAAGCATTTTTCCAGTACCAGTCGCCGGACACATATTTGTACACCGTCCGCATTCAACACAGGCGTACAAATCGAGAAGCTGCGTTTGCCGGAAATCTTCAATTTTTCCGACTCCATATGATGTTTGAGTTTCGTCTTCAAAATCAATTTTCTCCAACTTCCCTGGATTTGACAAACGACTTAAAAAAACATTGGCAGGTCCTGCAATTAAATGGGCATGTTTAGACTGAGGGACATACACTAAAAATGTGAGCAAAATGAGCAGGTGCACCCACCAAAAAACGTAAAAAATAACAGCGGCGCCTGTTTCACCGACAAAGCCCAGCAGGAAAGCAGCCGATGAGGCAACAGGTTCACTAAAGCTTCGTTCATATCCTCTCCAAATCATGTACATACCGTTTCCAAGCAGTACAGACAGCATTAATCCGCTGATAAAAATAAGGACAAGTCCGGATTTAAACCCTCGTTTTAAACGGACAAGCTTTTCAATGTATCGCCGGTAAAAAGCAGCAACTACCGCTACTAAAATAAGGAGGGTAACAATTTCTTGGAAAAAGGTGAAAATCGGGTACAACGGTCCGAAAGGCAAATGGCTCCCCGGAATCAGACCTTTTAAAATGAAATCAATCGCACCGAATTGGACAAGAATAAAGCCGTAGAAAAAAATAACATGAACCCAGCCCATTTTCTTGTCTTTTAATAGTTTTTTCTGTCCGAACACATTGACCCAAATCCGTTCGAAACGTTCTTTTACCTTCCCGTCAAATTCTTCTTTTTTTCCAAGTTTGATATAAGCAATTCTAGTTTGAATTAAATAAATAAACAAATACACCGCGTAAACGGTTACAAGCAAAAACGCAAAAAAATTAATCCATAATAGTGTATTCATTATTCTCCCCCATTCATAAAATCCCTCTGTTGTATTTGACTGAAATTTCGGACGCTTCTTAATTATATTATATAATGAATGAACGTTCAGTCAATTCCCCAAATCGTTGAAAATCGGAACCATTTTTCCTTTGTTTCGTATATAATGACAGTTATTTATTTCTAAAATATTGAACAAATTCCAAAATTTATTTGTTCATTTTGCTAGAGGAGTGCCGGAAAAATGGATACGACTGACATTGTCGGGCTCATTAAACAACACCATCATCAAATAAAAAAAACTGTCAAAAGGACTGTGAAAAACGAATCTCTTGTTGATGATATCGTCCAAGAAGTTTGTATTAAAATATATATATATTTTCAAACGAATGATATGCCTACCAATATCAGCGCTTGGATTACGACTGTCTCAAAAAATACAGCCACCGACCATCTTCGAAAAATTCAACGAAACAATCATTTGCTAAACCATCTGCAGCAAGAAGCAATTTTTCACAACTGCTCAGAATGGAATCCCGAATCCGAGGCCTTATTAAAACAAATGATTGAATATGTGCAAAATGCATTAAACGAAATGGATCCTAATACAAAAAAGATTATTCTATTGCGGCAGCAGGGATTATCCTATACAGAAATTGCCCAGCAGATGAATTTGCCTAAAAATACAGTGAAAACAAAAATTTTCCGCGGCCGAAAACAGTTAATGACATTTCTGCAAAAGAACGGGGTTTTTCAAAATGATTTATGAGGATGTTAGTTTTCAATATAACTAAGCGACCAATAATCTCTGCAACGACTGCCGGGCGTTTGCTGAACAACTCAAACAGCGTTCACATCGCTGTGGAAAACTCTCTTGACCTAGAAATAGAGCCTGCAATTTACTTTTGGATCGCGTTTTTTGTTTTTCGCTTTTTTCATTGTCTGCTTTTCCATAGTCTCAGCTGGTTCAGCCTCATTTCAAAAAGCAGTATGATGGATCCTGTTTAATACAGCAAAAAATGAATAAGCTCTTCCCTATCATAAACAAAATACAAAAGAGGTTATAACTCAACAAACAGCACAGCTGTCGGAAAATAAATAGCATGTCTCCTTCAAATATATGCAAACAAAAAAGCAAAAAGCCCTTTTTCACACAATAACTTGTTGAAAAAAGGCTTTTTCTGCTCTCTTCGTTTTAACATCCTAGAAAATGAGGTGCGATTAGGTTAAAATCGGAAAGCATTCCTATTTCCCTTTTACTCGAATCATTTCCCACATCTAAATTCGTTACATTTTTTCAGGAGCGGAAACGCCAATTAAGGTAAGGGCATTTTTCAGCGTGATTTGCGTTGCTTTCATAAGAGCAAGCCGCGCCTTAGATTTCATTTCATTGCTTGCATCAAGCACCTTTTCTGCATTGTAGAAGCTGTGTAGCACAGATGCCAGCTCAAAAATGTAATTCGTAATCCGATGCGGAATTCTTTTCTCTGCGGCTTCAGCGACAACGCCAGGGAATTCACCAAGCTTTTTTAACAGCTCTATTTCTTTCTCAGATTGAATTTCATTCAAAAGATCGCTTTCGTTTGCGTTGTAAGACAGGCCTTGCTCGTTTCCTTGGCGGAGAATGCTGCATACACGCGCATGAGCGTATTGTGCGTAATAGACAGGATTTTCATTTGATTCCGATACAGCCAAATCCAAGTCAAAATCCATATGCGAGTCGCCGCTTCTCATAGCAAAAAAGTAACGAACGGCATCCAAGCCGACTTCTTCGATCAATTCTCTCATCGTGACAGCCTTGCCAGTACGTTTTGACATTTTCACTTTTTCGCCGTTTTTAAAGAGGCTGACCATTTGCATAATTTCCACTTCAAGAATATTTTGATCATACCCCAGCGCCTGAATGGCTGCTTTCATTCTCGGTATATAGCCATGATGATCCGCGCCCCAAATGTTTATCAGCTTATCAAAGCCGCGATCCAATTTATCTTTATGATAAGCAATATCTGGTGTTAAATACGTATAAGACCCATCCTTCTTAATCAACACTCTATCTTTATCATCGCCAAATGCAGTAGAGCGGAACCATGTTGCCCCGTCCTGTTCATAAATGTGGCCGTTTTTCCGAAGCATGTCGAGCGCCTCATCAATTTTGCCGCTTTTGTATAGGGATGTCTCAGAATACCAAACATCGAAGGAAACGCGAAATTCTTCGAGGTCTTTTCTAATTTTCTCAAGCTCATATTTCAGACCGAGGTCACGGAAAAATTGCAGCCGTTCTTCTTCGCTTTTTTCAAGCAGACTGTCGCCATATTCATCAGCAATTTTTTTTCCGATTTCCATAATATCTTGTCCATAGTACCCGTCTTCAGGCATTTCCGCTTCTTTTCCAAGCGCTTCTAAATATCTTGCCTCTACGGACAGAGCTAAATTGTGAATCTGATTTCCAGCGTCATTAATATAATATTCCCGGGTTACATCATACCCCGCTTTTTCTAAAATGTTGCAAAGAGAGTCGCCGAATGCTGCTCCGCGCGCATGCCCCAAGTGAAGATCTCCCGTCGGGTTTGCAGAAACGAACTCCACTTGGATTTTTTTACCTTCCCCAACATTTGATTCGCCGTATTTGTCACCCGCTTGAATAATGGCTGGAATCAACTTAGTTAAATATTCATTATTCATGAAAAAATTAATAAAGCCCGGACCAGCAATATCAATTTTTTCAATGGATGCTTTCGCTCGATCAAAATGTTGAACAATTTCCTCTGCAATCGCCCGAGGCGCTTTTTTAGCTATGCGAGCAAGCTGCATGGCCATGTTTGTTGAGTAATCGCCGTGTGCTTTTTCTTTCGGCACCTCTAAAATAACTTCCGGAATTTGCTCCTCTTCTGCGATGTTTGCTTTCAATACAGCATTTTTTATTTCTTGTTTCAGCTGTTCCTTTACTTCATCTACAATGTTCATTCAATGCTCCTCCTTCTTAAATTGAATGCTTAAACTGTGTAAACGAGGGGTATCTCCATTTATTTCGAGCAAATATTCTATGCTAAGTGTACCATGTTTTTCTTCATCTGTATGCCAGATAAGCGATTTTGTCTCCGCTGCGAGCTTCAGCGTCCCGTACGGTGTTTCATAATTGGCATACGTTTTTTGTCCCTGCTTGAAGCGCTGTCTTAAGCGAATGCCTCCGGAACGTATGAGAGTCGTTTCCTTTTCGCTGATTTTGATTAACGTCTTAACGGTTTCATCATCTTGAATCTCATCATAAACCAAATAAAAAGTGTGCTGCTTTTTGAAAAATTCCCCGGTTGTATAAAATTCAATCCGCTCTTCTTCTGTTTGATTTTGAAAAATCTTGTTTTGAACATAAATTTGAACAGGTACGCGCATGTCTTTATATCATCCTTTTTAGGGATTTATTCTATATTTTAGTGGAAATCATTTGCTGTTAAAAGCTTTATATTGGCCTGCCGCTTGACGCTCGATCCAAGCTGTTCAGCTTTTGAATAATAAAAAGCCATAGCAGAAGCACTATGGCAGAAAAATGACTTTACTTTCTTTTTGCCACCCAGCCTAATAACATTTCGCGAATCAATTTGCTCGCTGTATTCGCTGTTTGTTCTGAATGGTCATATACAGGTGCGACTTCAACTAAATCAGCGCCGACAACTTTCACATCAGAACGGGCAATTTCATGTATAGAAGCAAGCAGCTCTTTTGATGTAATGCCGCCAGCATCGACTGTTCCGGTTCCCGGCGCGTGAGCAGGATCCAGCACATCGATGTCAATCGTAACATATACAGGTCTTTGTGAAAGTTTCGGAAGAATCTTTTTGAGCGGCTCGAGCACTTCAAATTTGGCAATGTAAAGTCCAGCCTCTTTCGCCCATTCAAACTCCTCCTTCATCCCAGATCGGATGCCGAATGAAAAAATATTTTCCGGGCCAATCAAATCGCTTGCTTTCCGGATCGGAGTGGCATGAGACAGAGGCTCGCCTTCATAATGCTCGCGCAAATCTGTATGCGCATCGATATGAATGACCGCTAAATTTGGATATTTTTTATGCATCGCTTTAATGACAGGCCATGTTACAAGGTGCTCTCCTCCAATTCCGAGAGGAAATTTATCCGCTTTTAAAATTTTGTCCACAAACTCTTCAATCAACTCAATGCTCCGCTTTGCATTTCCAAACGGAAGAGGAATATCGCCTGCATCAAAATATTTTACGTCCCCAAGCTCACGATCTAAATAAGGACTGTATTCTTCCAATCCGATGGAAACCTCCCGAATGCGGGCCGGACCGAAACGGGAGCCTGGCCGGTAGCTGACTGTCCAATCCATCGGCATTCCATAAATGACTGCTTCACTTTCCTCAAAGCTTGGATGGCTTCTAATAAAAACATTTCCTGAATAAGCTTCATCAAATCGCATGGACATCACCCTCCTGTCTGAAAAAGCAAGAGGCTGATCCCTCTTGCTTAAACTGTATCATGCTATTCGCTTTTTGTTCAGTTTTCCTAAAGGTTATTTAATTATTTCGCAAACAAACTTCGGTAAAGCGAATGCAGCTTTATGAATTTCTTTCGTGTAATATTTAGAATCCAAGTCAAAGAAACGATCGTCACTTACCTCAATTGGATCATATTTCTTCGATCCGATCGTGAACGTCCACAGCCCGCTAGGATATGTCGGGATGTTTGCAGTATATAGCCTTGTAATCGGGAAAATCTCTTTCACATCATGATAGACATTTTTTATCAAATCTGCCTTAAACCAAGGATTATCCGTTTGCGCGACAAAAACGCCGTCCTCCTTCAAAGCTTTGGATATTCCTGCATAAAACCCTTTTGTAAAGAGGTTGACCGCAGGACCGACAGGCTCGGTTGAATCAACCATAATGCAGTCATATTGATTTTCGCTTTGTGCAATGTGCATAAAGCCGTCACCAACTTTCACTTCAACGCGTGGATCATCTAGTTTTCCGGCAATTTCCGGCAAGTATTTTTTTGAATACTCGATCACTTTGCCGTCAATTTCTGCAAGTGTTACTTTTTTTACACTTGGATGCTTCAGCACTTCACGGATAACGCCTCCGTCTCCTCCTCCGACAACTAGCACATATTCTGGCTTCGGATGAGTAAACAACGGTACATGGGCCATCATTTCATGATAGACAAATTCGTCTTTTTGCGATGTCATTACCATTCCATCCAAGAAAAGCATGTTGCCGAATTCTTCTGTCTCCACAACCTCTAATTTTTGGAATTCGGTCTGTTCTGTATGTAAAGTGCGTTTAATTTTCATCGTAATCCCGAAATGTTCTGTCTGTTTTTCTGTATACCAAAGTCCTCCCAAGATTTAATCTTCCTTTCATATGTTTTTCCAATATCTTTCCCTAATTTGAACAGACAACACGTAAACCTCAAAAAAAGTATAGTGGAATCTATCAAAATTGCAAAGAATAAATTTCATTTTTCATAGGTGGAAGTTTAAAAACTTGCGAATCACCTCATACTGAATAACAAAACGAACGGGCTTAAGAGGTGATGGAAATGGAAGCGATGACGCCAAAAGGCATTCGTCTAACCATCAAAACAATCCGGGCATTATTTTTTATTCATTTTTTTGTTTTTGCTGCGGCAGCTATTTGTATTGCGGTTGTTTTGATTGCGGCTAAAGTACAAGGCGCTCCTTCCATTGTTGTGCCGCAATCAACTGTATTATACGCAAGCAACGGATCGAAAATCGGTGAGGAGCATCACGGCGGCCGCCGTTTTTGGGTGGAACTTGATGAAATTTCACCCTATTTAATCAATGCGACAATCGCTATTGAGGACAAAAATTTTTATGATCATCACGGTTTTGATTTTAAACGAATAGCAGGTGCTGCCGTTGCCGATCTCAAAGCGATGGCAAAGGTGCAGGGAGCCAGCACGATCACCCAGCAATACGCAAGAAATTTATATCTTGGATTTGAAAAAACGTGGGCTCGGAAAATGACAGAAGCTTTTTATACCATTCGGCTCGAGATGAACTACTCGAAAGAAAAAATTTTAGAAGGCTATTTAAATACAATATATTATGGACACGGAGCCTACGGGGTCGAGGCGGCCTCCCGTTATTACTTCGGCAAAAAGGCAAAGGACTTGACGCTCGCCGAAGCCGCTCTACTTGCCGGCATTCCGAAAGGACCGTACTCCTATTCACCGATGGTGAACTATGATTTATCAAAAAAAAGACAAGAGATGATTTTGCAGACAATGGTCAAACAAGGGTTAATTACAAAAAAAGAAAGTGAACTGGCTGCAAAGGAAAAATTAACGTTCAAAACGAACGAAAACACCAAAACAGAAGAGTTTGCCCCCTATTTTCAAGATGAGGTTATGAAAGAAGTAAAAGAAATATTGCAGGACCACCAATTAATTGAAACAGCCGGTCTGAAAATTTTTACTACTCTTGATCCAAATCTGCAAAAAATTGCTGAATCGACCGTAGAAAAAGTCATGAGGAAAGACTCGGATATCCAAGTTGCCTTCTCGGCAATCGATCCGAAAACAGGCGAGGTAAAAGCTCTAATCGGCGGACGGAATTATAAAGAGAGCCCTTTTAACCGCATGACTCAGGCAAAACGTCAGCCTGGTTCAACGATTAAGCCGTTTCTATATTATGCAGCCTTGGAAAATGGATTTACGCCGTCCACAACGCTGAAAAGCGAGCCGACAACGTTCCATTTTCAAAATGGAACAAACACATATTCCCCGGGCAACTACAATGGCTACTACGCAAATGATGAAATTACATTAATAGAAGCCCTTGCTTTGTCCGACAATATTTATGCTGTTAAAACCCATATGTTTATCGGTATGGATCAATTAATAAAAATGGGAAAGCTTTTTGGAATCGGAGAAAATTTTAAAATGGTTCCGTCGCTAGCTTTAGGAACTTCTCCCGTAAGGCCGCTCGATCTCATGAACGCTTACGGCATTTTAGCGAACGGCGGTCAAAAAATAAAACCGATATTTGTCCGTAAAATCATTGATAAAAATGGAAAAGTCTTATATGAGGCAAATGTTAAAAAGGAGCAAATTCTAAATGAACAAACAGCCTTTATCACCGCACATTTAATGACCGGCATGTTTGATCGAAAGCTAAACAGTTATACAACTGTTACAGGGGAAAACATTATCGATCAACTATCAAGGCCTTTTGCTGGGAAATCCGGGACGACAAAGACTGACAGCTGGATGATCGGATTTGCCCCGCAGCTCGTAGCAGGTGTATGGACAGGTTATGACAAAGGAAAGACGATTGACATGGTCGAGGAACGAGCCTATTCGAAAAAAATTTGGGCCGGCTTTATGGAAGAAGCGTTGAAACATGAACCTGTAAAACAATTTAAGCCGCCTGAAGGAGTTGTCGGCGTTTATGTCAATCCGGAAAACGGGCTTTTAGCGACGAAAGAATGTCCCGTCTCCCGCCTTGCGTATTATGTGAATGGCACGGAACCAACAAAATATTGCATGGAGCACCTCGACAATATGGAAGAGCCGAAAAACAGCGGGCGGAAAAAAAAGGATGAACCATTATGGAGAAGGCTTATGCCGTGGTTTTAGACATATAGGCAAAATAAGGGTTTGCGCATAGTCTTGACGCAAGCCCTTATTTATTTTTCAAAGAAGATGCAGCTCCTATGATATACTATAAAAAAGGACGATATATATTTCAGATGTCATAACAAGAGGCCAGTCCTTGTAGAAATCGACCGATTACATGTATGTTACAGCTCTTATATTTTTCGAAAGCTTCAGCGAAAAATCTGAGGAAACATAAACGAAATAGCCGATTTCTACTATCCTTTTCATGCTTAAAAACACACGACTGAAAGGATTATCACAGCAATGAACGAATTATTAAAACAGCCGGAATGGAGAATCATCGATCATTCAAGCTTAGGACTCTTTTTTGATGCCAAGCAATCATTCGCTTACGATGATACGTTGTGCACGACAGTCGGGAGCGGTATGTCCCCTGCGACAGTCCGCACTTGGGTGCATCATGATACGATTGTTCTCGGCATTCAAGATACAAGAGCCCCGTTTTTAAAAGATGGAGTAGATTTTTTAAAAAAACAAGGATATAAAGTCATCGTTCGAAATTCCGGCGGGTTGGCTGTTGTTTTGGATGAAGGGATTTTAAACGTATCGATCATTTTACCGGAAAAGGAAAAAGGAATTGACATTAACCGCGGTTATGATGCGATGAAGGATTTAATCTGTTTCATCTTGAAACCGTATGGTGCAGAAGTCGAAGCAGGAGAAATTGTCGGTTCATATTGTCCCGGGAGCTACGACCTCAGCATTCACGGCAAAAAATTTGCCGGCATTTCTCAGCGCCGTCTTAAGAGAGGCGTAGCGGTTCAAATTTATTTATGCATCACAGGAAGCGGAGCAGCGCGCGCAAACGTGATTAAACAGTTTTATGACAAGGCGACAAAAGGACAAGCCGAACATTTCAAGTACCCAAACGTAAATCCGAGCACGATGGCGTCTTTACATGAATTATTAAAGGTGAAGTTAACCGTCCAGGATGTGGTGCACGACCTTTTTGCAGCCTTACAACATTTGAGCGGCCGCATTTATTCCTCCAATTTAACCGACTTTGAACTGGAATTGTATGAAGCAAACTTCATAAGAATGATAGAGCGGAATGAAAAATTTTTGCCTAATATGTAAATCGGGAAGGGAGAAAGTTATGTTTAAAAAAGTAGCTTCTGATGTTTTAGGATTAAGTGATATCGGCACGGTGATCAAGCCGGAGGATTATGATAAAGTGGACGCGGATGATTATGTCATGCATGAGGATGGGGAAAAAATCTACTTCCTCATTAAGTCGAAAACCGACGAGTATTGTTTCACAAACAAAGCGTTAATCCACGTTGACGGCACAAGCGCTGTCAGCAAAAAACGAACTTTAAAGCGGTATGACTACTATGCCCACCGCGTTTCAAACGTTGTGCTTGAAACGGCAGGGACTATTGATTTAGATGTAGAAATCAAATTCCAAATTGGAAACACGCCTTTTTCCATTGATGTTCATAAAAAACATTTAGAAGAGCTAAAAGATTTGTATAAAGCGTTGATTAAAATAGAAGAAATTTCAAACGATCATGACAATTATATGGAGTATGCAAAACAAAGCCTGCAAATGGCCGCCTCTGTATTCACCAACAACCGCATAAATGAAAGCAATATTTCCGAGCAATTTAAAGAAATTAACGATATTGCGTTCAATTGGCTGATGAATGCGAAAAAGCAATACAATTTAAAAGATTACGGGTTTGTGTTTGACCTTTTTATCCAGCAATAAAACACTAAATAAGTGCCTAAAAAATAAATCAAGCAGAGAAAAACAAACCGTTTCTCTACTTGATTTTGTATGTTTGATTGAAAGTAGCTGGCGAATGCTTGCTACTTTTTAGTATGTTACGGATAATGCCGCAATCCCATTTTATTTTTTGTATGGCTATTATTCCAATATTGAATAAGATCAGGCTGCCGCCCTTTGTCCTTTAAAAAACGCAGGCGGAGCGTCTTCCGCTATTCCGCCATTTTTTCTAGATTGCCGTTTCGATCCATTTTAAACGTTGTTGTCGGACGTTCTTCTTCCTCAAAGAGAACTAGCTTGCGAGCGCGGTTCATAATCTTCATAAGTGTTTCATAGTCTTCTTGAACTGTTTTCGATTCTTCCTCAAGCTTGGCAACCTTCTTCTCCAACTCTTCGTTTTTCTTAATCAGTTCTTCATTTTCTTTTTTCAAACGCTCGTTTTCTTGCTGCAAAGCCTCGATATGTTCGCTGTTCCCTTGGTAAGTTCTTAAAAATTCAATTACACTATCCATTGTCAGCTCTACTTTTGAATTGGCTGCAAGCTCTGGATGATTATAATTCTTTGAATTTTGCACCGCATTTACTTCAGTAAAATCACCAGGCGACGCTTCAGGCGGCGTATAAAGCAATCGCTTCTTTGCAGTCTGGCCTTTCCCAAGCGCTCTCATTTTCTGCTTTCTCTGTTTTTTTGCAAGCTGCAAAGCTTTTTCATACTTATGGCGCACAACGGCGTTCCAGCGGAAGCCACAGGCGGCCGACGTGCGGTTCAGCTTATCACCAACTTCTTCAAAAGCGTTTAATTGCGTGCTTCCTTCACGGACATGCCGCAAAACGGTTTCTGCTAATAGCAGATCGTTTTCTTCTGTCCAAGCATCCTGTCTTTTTTTCATTCACTCTCAACTCCCTTATTCTTGAATAATACTATTTGTTCTAGCATCATTTTTCCCAAAAGATTAAAAATATATACAAGGATAGTAGATTTTTATAGAAAAGCGCTGTACTTGATTTCAAAAAAAAGACAAGGTATACTACCCGATAGTGCTTATTCATAAAGAAAGGATTGTTCAAAAGGATGGCAAATGAGTTCCGTGTATGCGACGATTGTAAAGCGCCAAATTTAAAATCGCTTATTCCGAAATTAAAGAATTTGGATCCCGATTGTAAAATTGAAATCGGCTGCCAATCGTACTGCGGGCCCGGAAGAAAGAAAACGTTTGTATTTGTGAACAACCGTCCGGTCGCTGCGTTAACGGAAGAAGAGTTAATAGAAAAAGTGAAAGCAAAGCTTAAAAAATAAGAAACCGCCTTTTAAGGAATGAATGCTTCCTGAGGCGGTTTTTTATTTAAGGTTGTTGAACGACATGGACCCGATTTTCCTTTGTGTCTGTTTAGAATCGCACTTTAAAAAACGAGGTGTTCACCTGAATTTAAACAAGTTATAATATAATCATGTCAAAACGGAAGAGGGAAGAAAATGACCTATGCAAGTGAAAAGCTGCCAGAAGAAAAAGTTTTTAAAGACCCGGTTCACCGTTACATCCACGTTCGCGATAAAATCATTTGGGATTTGATCGGGACAAAAGAATTTCAACGGCTGCGCCGCATCCGCCAGCTCGGGACAACTTTTTTAACTTTTCACGGTGCGGAGCATAGCCGATTCAACCACTCATTAGGCGTTTATGAGATCGTCCGCCGAATTGTTGATGACGTATTTCGCGGGAGACCGGAATGGAACGAAGATGAGAGGCTGCTAAGTTTATGCGCTGCCCTTTTGCACGATGTCGGACACGGTCCCTTTTCTCATTCGTTTGAAAAGGTCTTCCATCTGGATCACGAAGATTTTACCCAAGCCATTATTTTAGGAAATACAGAAATAAACCGTGTTCTCTCAAAGGCAGGGGCGGAATTCCCGAAAAAAGTGGCAGAGGTCATTGCGAAAACATACAAAAATAAGCAGGTTATCAGCTTAATTTCCAGCCAAATTGACGCCGACCGAATGGATTATTTGCAACGAGATGCTTTTTACACAGGCGTTCAGTACGGCCATTTTGACATGGAACGCATTTTGCGCGTGATGAGGCCGAGAGAGGATCAAGTCGTCATTAAATACAGCGGCATGCATGCTGTCGAAGATTATATTATGAGCCGATATCAAATGTACTGGCAAGTATATTTTCATCCCGTAACGAGAAGCGCTGAAGTCATTTTGTCCAAAATTCTCCATCGAGCAAAAGCTCTGTATGAAAATAATTATTCATTCCAAGCAGATCCAGTCCATTTTTATTCGATTTTCAAAGGAGATGTCACAGTCGAAGATTATTTAAAATTAGACGAATCCATCATCCTTTATTATTTCCAAGAATGGCAAAAGGAAAAGGATCCGATTTTAAGCGATCTGTGCAACAGATTTATAAACAGGCGCCTGTTTAAATATGTGGAGTTTCAACCGTCCAATGAACAATTGATGAAGCTGATTGAACTAACAAATTTGTTCAAAAAAGCAGGCATTGATCCGGAATATTATCTTGTTGTCGACTCGTCTTCAGATCTTCCGTACGATTTTTACCGACCGGGCGAGGAAGAAGAACGGCTGCCGATCCATTTGCTCATGCCAAACGGGGAAATACGGGAGCTTTCAAGAGAGTCGGAAATTGTGGACGCCATTACCGGAAAGCGGAGAACGGATCATAAATTATATTTTCCTCTTGATTTTTTAAAAGATTTCTCGGAGAAACGAAACTTGAAAAAACAAATTTTAGAAATTTTGCAGCTAACTGACAAAGATGGATTTATTCTGTAGGTGAGGAGATGAAGGGTGTGTTAACCGAACACGCAAAATTAATGAAAGTGCTGTCCGCTTCGAAAGAGATCATCGGACGAAAAAAACTGCAAAAAATTATATTTATAGCAAAAAAACTTAATTATCCCTTTTATGAAAAATACGAATTCCATTTTTACGGGCCGTATTCAGAAGAGCTGACGCTTCGCATTGAAGAGCTTTGCAACATGGGCTTTATCAATGAAGTAAAAGAAAAAAAAGGCGGCTATTATCAATACAAATATTCCCTTACAAAGTCGGGGCAGGAATTTTTAAGCCATTACGATTTGGACATGCCCGAACTGCAGAATTGCATAAATGAATTAAACGCCCAATCAGCACGTTTTTTAGAACTTGTATCAACCATTTTATATTTTGATCATTTGGACAAGGAAGAAGTGAAGGAAAAAGTATTCACGCTCAAAAAAAAGCAGCGTTATACGGATGAGGAAGTGGAGGAAGCTTATCAATTTATTCAACGATTGCAAGATCACAAATTCAGTGCAAAAATCAGCTGAATTTTCCCCTAAAAAAATGAAGAAAATCCTTTTTATGTATTTCAACCTTTTTATAGTATACTGTAAGCAAAGGAAATTGTTAGAATAGGAGGGCGCATTTTTGCCGTTTTTATATTACGATTTAGAAGTTATACCGTTTGTCATTATTGCTTTGATCGTCGGCTTCACTATCCATGAATTTTCACATGCATTTGTTGCCTATAAGTTCGGAGATCCGACAGCGAAAAATCAAGGGAGGCTGACCCTTAATCCGATCTCCCATTTAGATCCGATCGGTACTCTTTTAATATTTTTGGCAGGGTTTGGTTGGGCAAAACCCGTTCCGGTGAATCGTTTCTATTTTAAAAATCCCCGCTTATCCGGGGTATTAGTATCTGTAGCTGGTCCATTGAGCAATTTATTCATTGCCTTTCTCGCTTTTTTGCTGCTGAACTTTCTCTTTTCGTTTGGATTATTTGCTGGCTTATCTTATGATGGAGCCAGAATGGTTGAACAATTTTTTAATATTCTTATATCATTAAATATTATGTTGTTTATCTTTAATTTATTGCCGTTTCCGCCGCTTGACGGTTATCGCATCATTGAAGATTTAGCCCCGCCGGACATCCGCGCCAAGCTTACTCAATATGAAAATTACGGAGTGCTTATTTTTTTAATTATTGTTATCACCCCTTTGGATCAATATATTATTCATCCGATATTTAATTGGGGAAGCCGAGCTGTTATCACTCTTTTTCATTTCGTTTTACAACCGTTCTTTTAAAGGGAGGGATGTTTACATGACAGAAAAAAAGAAAAAGGTCGAGTTCCAAATTATTAAAAACGATCCAACTGACGGCCATCGCGGCTTTGGAGCAGGCACCCTTAGCCTGGAAAATGTTTCCCCTGTCTTCATTGACATCGAGGAAAAAACGGCATTTGTAGATATCGGCGCAATGCATGCAAGAAGCCAGGTAGAACGCGGCATTAAATTTACTCATGTGAAAGAAGACGTTCCGAACGGAAAACCGTATTGGCTTGTATGGGTAACAATTGACAGAAAAGAAGATGGGCCATATTATGCCGGGGTTGCTGCCTGTTATATGACTGTTGATCGCGAGGCAAGACGAGGTTATAAATCATTGCCTGAACACGTAAACCGCATGGATAAATCGCTAAAACGGAACATCATTGTCGACCACATGGATGAAAGCTCGAAAAAAGTTCTTTCCGATTTTCTTCGAAACCATGATGAAGGCATGTGGGAGCGCTCAAGCGATGAATTAAAGCAAAGCCTTTCTGTTTAGAAGCAGAAGGTGCTGTTGATTCAGCAAAAAATGTGAAAAGCAGGGAATTTTTGATGGAAAATTCCCTGCTTTTTGTTTATGCAAGCGCCTGAAGGGCTGTGATTATCGCTAATTTATATACATCTTCAGCGTTGCAGCCGCGAGATAGATCGTTCACTGGAGAATTCAATCCTTGGAGAATCGGTCCGATCGCTTCAAAGTTTCCAAGTCTCTGTGCAATTTTATAGCCGATGTTTCCAGCTTCAAGGCTCGGGAATATAAATACATTGGCATCGCCTTTAATTACAGATCCCGGTGCTTTCTTTTCCGCAACAGACGGGACGAAAGCTGCATCAAATTGAAACTCTCCGTCCAATATTAAGTCCGGAGCCATTTCTTTTGCCAATTCAACTGCTTTTGCCACTTTTTCTGTTTCTGGGGATGTTGCTGAACCTTTTGTCGAGAAGCTGAGCATAGCAACGCGAGGGTCGATATCAAACATTTTGGCCGTTTTCGCGCTTTCAATAGCGATCTCTGCTAACTCCTGACTGGTTGGAGCGATGTTGATCGCGCAATCAGCAAATATATATTTTTCCTCACCACGAACCATGACGAATACGCCTGATGTTTTTTTCACGTTTTGTTTCGTTTTAATGATTTGAAGAGCCGGCCGCACTGTATCTGCGGTAGAATGTGCCGCACCGCTCACAAGCCCGTCCGCTTCCCCTTTATAAACAAGCATCGTGCCAAAATAATTTTCATCCAAAAGAAGCTTCCGAGCTTCTTCTTCTGTCACCTTTCCATTGCGCCGTTCAACAAAGCTTTGAACAAGCTCTTCTATTCCACTGTAATTGGCAGGATTATATATTTTTGCACCTGCAACAGAAATATTTAAACTCTTTGCTTTTTCTTCAATTTCTGTTTCATCCCCAATTAAAATGGGCTGTAACAAATTTTCCTCTGTTAATCGGGAAACTGCTGTTAAAATTCGCTCATCCAATCCTTCAGGAAAAACAATTTTAATATTTTTTCCCGATATTTTATTTTTCAATGCTGCAAAAATGTCTGCCAAAACAAAGTCAGCCTCCTTAATCTTAAAACATTCTTTTAACACGAATTGTTCCATTCACTTTTAGCATACCCCACCTGCTCTTAAATTTAAAATGAAAAATTTCATCATAGCGCTTTCAACAGCACTTTTTTCTGTCACATAATTGTCATACTGTTTTACCCGGATATTCTCCCCTAAACTGTGGTATAGTAAACTTGTACATAGCCAATATGAGAGGTGACGAAAATGAGTGAAGAAGTTCGTTCAAATGAAGCCGTTGAAACGCTCGATGGTTGGTATTGTTTGCACGATTTCCGCTCGATCGATTGGAGCGCTTGGAAAACTTTATCTAGCGATGAACGCCAGGAAGCTATTCATGAATTTCTGAATTTGTTAGAAAAATGGAGTGCAGTGGAAAAAGACCAACAAGGCAGCCACGTTTTATATACGATCGTTGGACAAAAAGCAGATTTGATGATCATGATTCTCCGGCCAACGATGGAAGAATTGAATGAAATTGAAACGGAATTTAATAAAACAAAACTGGCTGAATATACAAGCCCTGCCTATTCATATGTTTCCGTTGTGGAATTGAGCAGCTACGTAGGCGGCGGAAATGATGAAGATCCGTATCAAAATCCATATATCCGATCTAGACTATATCCTATTTTGCCGAAATCAAAATATGTTTGCTTCTATCCGATGGATAAACGCCGTCAAGGCAATGACAATTGGTATATGCTGCCGATGGAAGAGCGCCGGAGCCTCATGAGAAGCCACGGACTTATCGGCCGCAAGTACGGAGATAAAGTAAAACAAATTATTACCGGTTCTGTCGGATTTGATGACTGGGAATGGGGCGTCACGCTCTTCTCTGATGATGTTTTGCAGTTTAAAAAGCTCGTATATGAAATGCGTTTTGATGAAGTAAGCGCCAGATACGGCGAATTTGGCTCCTTCTTTGTCGGAAACATTTTACATCCTGAAAAAATTGCAGCATTTTTACATGTATAAACCAGTACTGCTTTCAGTACTGGTTTTTTCTGCTGAAGACCTACCAATAGTAAGCAAGCAATCTAGCTGCATGCTTAATGTGTAAGAAAAAATGTCATGCTATACAGGAAGTGTAACAAATCACGATTTATCTCTTTCTTACGTGCAACAAAATAAAAGTACGGGAGATTTGAAGAAAAATTTCAATGGAAAGAATGGGCGAGAGGGTGACTTTTCCCAACACCATGCACCATGCCAAGCGCCATGGATGAATACATATATGCCACTTCTCAAAATATGGGGCTGTCCAGTCAAAATCCACTGAAAATAAAACATCATAAGCATTGATATATCAGTGTTTCTAAAACATTAAAGGGGCGTCTATAAGCCGGAAAATCGACTTATTAGACAGCCCCTCATACTTTATAAGCTTCTTTTTTTCTTTTATACAGAACAAAGATGTCGGAATGAGATTTTTTTCCGAATGTCATAAAAAAGACTTCGTCGTCATACATTGGAATGAAAGATTACTATTTAGGCAATGTCTTTTAAAAAAAGGCAGGTGAAAAAATGGCTGTAATTCCCACATACTGAAGAAGATGTAAAGCTATTGGCCAGATTGATGAGAGCTGAAGCAGAAGGAGACGGAGATTTAGGCATGCTTCTTGTAGGCAATGTCGGTGTCAACCGTGTCCTTGCAGATTGTTTAGACTTTAAGGATATACGCACCGTTCGCAGTATGGTGTTTCAAAGCCCCGGAGGCTTCGAAGCCACACAGAAAGGATATTTTTATCAGGCTGCAAGGCAAAATGAAATAAACTTAGCAAGAAAAGTTTTGAAAGGAAACCGCTACAGTCCTGCAGAAACTGCTTTGTGGTTTTTTAAGCCATATGGCGATTGCCCTGCTACATGGTATAACCAATATAACTCAGGACGATATAAATCCCATTGTTTTTATAGTCCTGCACAATCTGTTTGCCCAAGCGTATATAGATTTTAGGAGGTTGAACATGAGCAACAAAAAACAAAACCAACGGCAGCAACAGGGGTATCCAGTTCCTGCAGTTACTCCTGTACAGCCAACCTATCCGTACGGATTTTACGCGCCCAGCGGGTCTGTTATCGGCGCCCCTCCCTCAGCTCAACCAAGCGGCACCAGCGGTCAAGCTGTACCCGGAATACTTCCGCTTGAAGAATCCTATGTCGAAAACATTTTGCGCTTAAATAAAGGGAAATTGGCCACCGTATACATGACCTTTGAAAACAATCCTGAATGGCCGGCGAAAGTATTTCGCGGCGTCATTGAAGCTGCCGGAAGAGATCATCTCATTTTAAGCGACCCGCAAACAGGAAGGCGATATTTATTGCTGATGGTTTTTTTGAATTACGTCACTTTCGATGAGGAAATCGTATATACATCCCCTCAAAGTCTCGCTTCTTATCCACCAAGATAAGAAAAACGCTAGACAGAGAGAGGCCGGTAGGAATGCTGCAAGACGCTTACAATTTCTTGATCAATACCCTGCCCTCTTGTCTAGTTCTTGTCAAATAGACAGAAGTCTAAGCAGCCTTGCTTCTTTAATGAAGCAAGGTTGTTCAGCTTTTCTATGAGCTTTTATTTTCATTTCGATCTTACTTATATAAATAAAAGCACTTAAATTTCAAAAACGGCCAATAAAGCTTTTTTATTTTCCCTTCGACTTAAAACGCATAATCGAGATTCTGAAAAAAGCTCCGATTACCTCCCCCATTTCATCCATAGGCGTTTTCCGCATCAATGACAATCGAGTAGGAGGGAGCGATTAACTCCCGTCCTCTCACACCACCGTACGT